>Ga0181520_10000726_pt1 | contig 71154 bp, 44 predicted proteins | sample PEATcosm2014_Bin_29_FD_132451 | JGI IMG/M metagenome (GOLD analysis project Ga0181520, IMG submission 132451) | Peatland microbial communities from MTU Mesocosm Facility, Houghton, MI, USA - PEATcosm2014_Bin02_30_metaG | ecosystem: Environmental > Terrestrial > Soil > Wetlands > Peat | place... | reverse complement strand
CAGCCTAACTCTGTTCGAGAAAACGCCCATTTTACAGGTACTTCAAGAGATGGGATGCGAAAACAACTTAGGCGATATTTGCAACCAATTGAATCTGTTCGACTTGTAGCCGGACAGCAGTGGTTCACGCCGGTGTTGCCCGTGTAGCGGATATCCACCACCGTGTACTTATCGACTCCGTATTCCACTCCCAGGTTCCAGTTCTGTGTGTGTGCAAGCTTGAGTTGGTCGGGCGTAAGGTATACCGCCATGCCCCAGCCCCCGAAATTGCCGTTGGGATTCTTCTCCGGAGCCTGGTAGATGCCGGGATAGATACTCTGGTCCCAATTGAAGTCAGCATCAATGTTCGACGCCGGAGGAGCCGTCTGGTTGCTGCCAAAGCACTCAAAACAGGAGGACGCCATGGTTGCATAGGGAATGCCGCCCCAGCTGTTCTGTCCGAGCGGAACATAGAACAATCCCCATGCGCCTCGCACCACCAAGTTATGCGGAAGCTGGTAAGCTACTCCGGCGTGTGGGCTGAACAAGTGATAGTCTTCGTCGGTTTCGAAGCTCTGGGAGGAGTTTGAAAGATACTGCCACGTGCCAGAGAGACCAGGCCAGCTTGAGTTTTGCAGGGCTGGGTTCCAGTTCGACCAGAGTCCATTCTTCTCGTGCAGCGGACCATTCACATCCCAGCGAAGGCTCACGTCCGCGGTCAGCTTTGAAGTTACCTTGATCTGGTCTTCGCCATAGATGTCGAATGCCTTGCGGGTGGTGTGATCACCCTGAGTCACTCCTTGGCTTGCAGTTGCGGCTTCGCCTAGCATCATGTTTGCCAGACCATACCCAAGATATCCGACAAGACTGGAATTGTTCGCCAGCGATTGGGGCAGTCCCACGGCGCTGCTGAACGTGTAATTGGTGATGCCGCCCGGGAACTCTCCGAGGGCATTGTAACTAATGCCTTCTATGCCCACGTTCAGGATATGCCTGCCGTGCACCCACGATGCGCTATCCTTCAGGCGAATCTGCTGCCAGCGGATGTTATCGTTGAAGTCCTGACCGATGGCCGACTGGTTGATCCCCAGCGTCGACCCGTAAAAGATATTCGGGAACAGTTGGTATTTCGCATTGAAATTGTTGCCCTGCGGCTGCGGCGTAATATCGCCCTTGTCCGACCAGTTAAACGCAATTATCGCGTTGTTGATCAGGTTCGAAGAAACGATGTAACTGTCCGATAAGTGGATGTTGGCAAACTTGTAAGGAGCGCTCCATGCATCCGCAAAAGGTCCGCCCGTAGACGATCCCTTCTGCCAAAGGACGCCGTTGTTGTGATTTCCGAGAGTGGTTTCATCGCTCTTGGCCCAGTCCAGAGACCCGCTCACATGATGCTTGTCGGAGAAGGTATGGTCCACCTTGGCGTCAAGGTTCTGTACCACATTCGTGTCGCCGTTGAAGCCCCAGTAGTTATTCAATAGGTTCGTGTTTGTGGGCGCGTAGTCCTGCTGATAGATCTTGATGACCTGTTGAGCCTGAGCCGAGATCTGGGCCGAAGGAATCACATTCCCGGGAAAGACTGTGCCGGGCTCCGCCGGATTGAAGATGGCTCCGTAGTAAACCGGATTGCCGCCGGCGTCATATGCACCGGTCGGACAAGGAACGCCGGCCGTGCAATTCGGATTGATGGATGGAATTCCTGAGTAAGTCAGCAACTGGCTGAAATCGCCGGTGAGCATCTGGGTTGTGGGAACGGTGACCGCGTTCGGCACCCACGCCATGGTGTTCTGGTCGTAGCGCTCGTAGTCCCCGAAGAAGAATGTGTGCTTCTTCCAGAGAGGTCCGCCGCCGCTGACCCCCCAGTCCTTGAGGCGGTCCGATTGCCGGCGATACTGGGTCCGGTAATCGGAAGGGCACTGGAGAGTGGAAACTGAGCTGGAGGCCGCGCAGGAGCCAAGCCAGTAATTGTTGGCCCAGGTGTTTGCATCGAGAGCCTCGTTGGTGAGGAACCCGAAGGCGCTGCCGTGAAACTTATTGCTCCCCGACTTCAGTTCATACTGAAACGTACCGCCGCCGGTTTGCGCCGAAGCGGCGTCTATTCCGCTGGTCTGAACCTGAATTTCTCGCACCGCATCGAGCCCGGGCGGCATCTGCGATCCCTGGATACCGGAATCCGCGTCGATTCCATCCACCATGATGTTGGCGGAAACACTCTGCGAGTTGGCCACGATACCGCCGCCGACGGTCGGCACCGCCATATTTGCAAAGCTCATGGCGTTGCGCCCTCCGGCGATCGAAAGGGGCAGTTCTTCAATCACGGAGCCCACCACAGTGGTCGATTCGGTTGCGGTGGTGGTTTCCAGCGCCGCTGCGTCGCTGGTCACGATGATTGACTGGTTCACGCTGCCCACCTGCAAGGCCACGTTTACGATGGCGTTCTGGGCCACCGAAAGCGTGATGCCGTTCTGTTGGTAGGTTTCGAATCCGTCTTTTTTGAAGACGACCGAATAGGTGCCGACCGGAAGACTGAGGAGGCGATAAATCCCCGCGGCGTTGGTTGTGGATTCCGGGTAACGCACTCCGGTCAGGGAGTTGCTGACGGTGGCTTTGACGCCGCCGACAACCGCTCCCGTGGAATCGGTAACTGTTCCGCTGATGGATGCCCGATCGGTTTGACTCCAGCCAACGGGCGACAACAGGACCAAGACCATCATCGCTGCGAAGGCGACGACAAGCCCGACCCTGGACAATTTCTTGTTGATGGTTGCGTTCACTGTTTCCCCCTAAGGTTTTCGTGTTTCGCGTTTTCCTGGCATACAACGGCGAACTCCGCCCATCGTTCAACTTTTCCTGAACTTCGTTCTCGCGATGTCTCGGAACGAAGGAGAAAAGTACTGGTTGGATTAGCGGATCACCATTGAGGATTACCGGTAAACCAAGCGATGCTAGACCCTTCTGTTCTTCGCTGTCAAGTGGAGAAAAAAACTACCGCCAAAAAGGCGCCAAAAGGGCGAGTGTGCAATATTGTGGAGTGGGTCGGTCTCGGGGAATGAGACGGACAATCAAGCTGGCATCTGAGGCTGTCCCGGGCAGTCCTGTCGAACGCGAGGTGGAGATGATCGAGCGGGCGGAGGAAATCTCTCCGGCCAGTGCGGGGTTGATGACAAGTCCACAAGAATCTTTGGATTACGCATCTGAGCCTCGCTAAAAATCTATCCGCGCACGACGAGGGCTCTGTCTTTGATTTCGGGCACAGTCCGGTGCCGCTTCTCGACTGAGCGGAAGGCGTGTTCGGTGACCATGGATCGTTATGACCGTAGTACCGAGTCGGGGACGAGTGGGCGGCGGACACACCTCCACGGGAGTTTCTCTCATTTGAGAGGCGTTGTTGCATGGATCGAGCAAAGGTCGAGCATTCCGTCTTCCCGGCAGATTTACGCAGCGGTGTTAAGACGGCGAACGGAGTCCGGGCGACCCGTGTTGAGCATTCGATTGAGGACGGCCACGCCGACACACGTAGCGATTGCGGTGGTGCGCGGGTTAAGGGAGCTGAGGTCCTCGGGACGTTCCCAGACCCAGAGAGTTCGGGCGGGGAGCGTATTCATGCGGCCGGCAGGTGGAGTGAGGTCGGCAACGTCAGGGCGGAGGGCGCAGAGACACCCTATCTTGAATCTCGACATTACGGTCGTCAGACCTTAGCCTACGCCTACACGATTTTTGAGGTAGTATATAAACTGTTTGGGATGAATAGGATATAAACTGAACAGGTCATTACGGGCTTCAACCCGTCATCCAACCCGTTACCGAAATTCGCATGACGTATTATCACTAACTTAGCGAACCTCGGGTGAGCCTCTATAGCTTGTATGTCATTGAAAACAATTGGATGTAGCCCTTGACACGGAAGAGGTCGCTGGTTCGAATCCAGTCGTGCCTACCATATATCCATTAAACTCCTAGATTTACAGTAATGATCTCTTCTTTCATGCTGCTTCCGAGGGTGCTGAGAATCGGTCGTTTCGAACAGCCCCTGAAAGGCCAGCCCGGCAGCAATCCGCTTCTTTTCCGATATTGCCTGCTGGTAAATGTCGAGCGTAATCCGGGAATTGGCATGGCGGAGCAACTCCTGGGCCGTCTTAATGTCTATCCAAGCACTCCACGACCATGAGAACATTACGATCTCGTTGGAATCGCAACTCCGCATTGAATCCCACTTGAACAGACATGACAGCTGCCTTGATTTCGACTGAGCTACCAGATATGGGAGGCAATCACCTGCGGTGGTCCGGGGACTGAATCGGTGACAGTGGTCTGCAGAACCAACTCCATGTTCTTTTTCTGCCAGTCGGGCGAAACTGCTCGTAGCCCCCGTTCGAGGAAAGCCGGATTCGAGAGGAATTCCCCTGCAGCTTGCGTCCCGCTCCCAGAGATGCCCGCGGCAACAATAGTGAACTGACCGGTTTTCGAGTCGAATAACCGCGCGACGATCGCAAAGTCGTCTCCAGCCTGCTGCGATTGATTGATTTTGGCGCGCCAAACCCTTCCCCCCGGAATCAGTTCGCGGATCATGTATTGGCCATTGTTCTCGACAAAGGAGAAGTGGAGGCCAGGCACGATCTGCATGGTCCATTTGTTGTTGAAAGCGCCCACAATCACCGAAGGGGAGTTGCTCAGATCCTCGAAGGAGTAGTTCCCGCCTATCCTCACCTGGCTGGGCTTTCCAATCTGTCCGAGCAGAGACGAGAGACGAACCGCAGCATAGGCGTCGCCGACGGCCACGCCGTAGTCCGCGTAAGGAACGACTTCGCTCCACGGAACATTCTCGTTGGCATCAAGTGGAAGCACCTGATTGGAGCGCTCGACCTCGGTCTGGAACGAGCCAGGATGAGATTTTGCGTAACGTTGATAAAGGTTGAAGGACGGTCTATAGACGACGGGTTTCGCTAGGCAAATGAGGACTGGCTGTGGAGTCGCAAATGCTGGGGCCCAGAATCTTTCCGAAACCGTAGGGGTAGGGGTGCTCTGACTCGTTCGAGAGCGGTTGTAGATCAGCCCGGCGCCAGCGACCAGGACGAGAAAAACACCGACCATAATCGTTGGAACTGCTCGGATTCGCGTCGAGACCTGCTGGGGCGACGAAGGTTTGTGGTTCTTCGGGGCAGTTTCAGAGTCAGCCGAAGTCCAATGGAAATTCGGAGAGTATGAGCCGGCATGGAGTTCGATAAGAACGACGGGCCGATGCGGAAGCGCCTGATAATACTCGTGTAATCGTCGCCGCACTTCAACGGCCTGGACCCGAACGACAGGATCTTCGCCCGTCGCGTAGGCCGGGGCCCTTCCGAAGACCCTAGTCCCGATCGTTCGTTCCTTCAACTGTTCGGCTTGGCCTTCTAATCTGTGGCGAACAACATATTCCAAAAACTGCCGGCTCCGTTCGGCGTTCTTGAAGAATCTGCTTTCCACAATTCGATTGAGCTCTTCGAGCACAAGAGCGGCCTGCTTTGTCCCAACTGGAGCGGGCTGGGAAGTATTCTCGATTTCGCTGGGATGCTCAACTGTGGAAGCCATAGGCATTTGTTCCGTCCGACAAAGGCACCTTGGAGACAGTCCCAATGGCCGATCCGCGATTTGTAAAAGGCTTCGTTTGGGCCGTTGTGGTTGCTTTTTGAGGAAGTCTAATGATTCTCTGGGATCCGACTGGAAATTCGCCGACCGAAAAAGTGACAGTCAACTGGCGGCGAAACGTTTCACTAGAACCAGTTTCGGTCTCCACCAAAGTAAATACGCAGTTTACTGCCCGTGTCAAGGTCCACTCTTCCAACGCAAGATGAGCCCGACGGGGGAAGTTGATTCCAACACAAGAAGAGCCTGAAGGGTTAGGCATGCTGGAGATTGAACGAACCGGTCTTGGCGGCGCACAAGAGTCCTTACGTGGCTCTGGCACAAACGCCAATGCACAAAGTCCAACTGATGGAACGGGTTTCGGGCCCTGCAATGCAATTTGTTGCGAGAAAACCCTCTACGGCTGTGCTTGCGGCTCTGTCTTTCGGGCCACGCCGCGTTCTGCGCAGGGTTTTCCGCCACATAGCTCGCCGGTAATGCCCACGCCTTCAGTGATGGTGTAGATTCGGTCGGCAGCAGAAAGCTTGCGTGTCGCGTATGGGGGCTAGTTCCCTCCATCAGGCGGTGCAGCTGGTGATCCTTCCTCAACGAGCCGGTAGCGCTTGCGATCGGTCTCATGTCGCAATGATTCCTGATGCAACTCTGAGAGCCGCTTGACCAAAGGTTGCAAATCATCCTGGTGGCCGCTATGACGCATAGAGATGATGAGGTGATACATGGCAGTTTCGTTGGATGGGTCGTATTGCAAAGCCGTCCTGCACTCCTTGATAGCCCGGTCGTACTGATTCAGGCTCATATACATGCTTGCCAACTGATTGTGTGCGTCGACAAGATCTGGCTTGGTCTTTGCAGCAGCCAGAGCGTTTTGCATCGCCTCTTTGAATGCGGGGCTCTGCGGATCGGGGGCGCTGTTCATGATCAATTGGGCAAGCAGGAGACGGAAGAGCGGATTGTCCGGGTGAGCCTTTAGTTGCTCGCGCACCCGTGCGAGAGCAGTGTTCGGATCGTTCCTCTGAAGGACGGTGAGGTCGCCGGCATATGCGCCAATGCTTTGCGTGGAGTCGAGCCGCTCTGCCATTTTGAAGTCGGCTTCCGCGTTGTCGTAGTCTGCCAGCTGCGCATAAAGTACGCCGCGCGAGAGATAGAGGGAGGCATTATCGGCGGTGCGTTTGATCCCGGCGTTGAGCATATCGATTCCCACCTGGAAGGAATCGTGTGTCATGCAAAGGACCGCAAACAGGACGTAATTTGAGGGATCGGTGGGATTGAGGACAATGGCTTGACGCTGCAGCGCGACAGCCTTGGGCGTGTTGCCGGTCGCCTCATACGCCTGTGATGCCAAGCTGAGGACGTCGGGGTCGGTCTGATCAGGAGTCAATAGCGGCTCAAGAACCTTTACGGCCTCCTCGTTGTTGTGCGAGGCAACAAGAACGACGGCAAGATCGTAGCTGGGATATGCGCTCCCCGGAAGAAGCGGGATGAGTTGGCGGAAGACGGGAATCGCATCGGCGGTCCGGTCCAGCTTGAACAGGCAAAAGCCGTAAGCTTCAAGCGATGAGGGATGGTTCGCGATTGCCTCCTTGCTCAGGGTGAATTGTGACACCGCGGCGCGGCAGTCGCCCACGCGTTCTTCGAGCGTGCCGAGCATCTCGCGTCCGGTTACGTCGGCCGGATCGGACTTCAGCATCCTCTCCAACAGCGGAATAGCGCGTTTGTCCCCGGTTTTGTAGAGAATCTGTATTTCACCCTTAAGAGCGGGGGCGTAATTGGGTGAAATACGAATCGCATGGTCGAATGCAGCTTGGGCCTCACTGTCGTTTTCCTGTAATCCAAGGCAAATCCCCTCGAGCGTCCAGAGCTTGTAGTCGCTTGGACTTGCGCGCAACGCTGTCTTTAATGTCTTGAGAGCCTGATCGTACTGCTGTGAACGGATCAGCGACTCAATCGTAGAGATCGAGACCTTGCTATCCTGGGCATGGGCTGACAGTGGCCAGGCCAAGACGAATACCATGATCAACCTGAAGCGAATCATTTGAGGCGAAATCCAGCGCGGTTTCTCACACGCGCAATTGGTGCTGAGGTCCCCCGCTGATTCCATAGTATGGCTCCATCTATTCCGGTGGTGAACCGCAACTAACCACCATTGCGGGACCAGCCACCTTCCAACTTCGACGTCGAGCTCAGGAACACGGCTGTATAGTGCACAAAACGCCTGTTATGCCTTGCCCCTCAGTGATCGTGAAGATTCGATCCACGGCCGGGAGTTTGACCTTTTCGATGTGGCCCGACGGCCAGTGAATCTCTGCGGTTCCAGCATCGGTTGCATCACCTAGGCCGAAGTGAGGACGTTGGTCGTTGGACGAAATGTAGCTTCCTCCACTCATCACGTCTTCGCGCTGGCGCATCCCGTTTGCGGTCAAATAGACAGTGGCACCGACAGCGTCGCGTGGGCTTTTCGGCCCGCCTGCCAATTTGAGCTCCACCCAGTGGTGATGGTCTTGGTTCACATTCTTTAGCAGCACTGGTGGACCGTCGACAGGATTGATCACCACATCGATCTTGCCGTTGTTGAAAAGATCTCCAAATGCAGCGCCGCGTCCCGGTATGACCACAGCCAGCCCCGATCCCTTCACCGGCGGCACGTATTCGAATTTGCCATGGTGGTTGTTGTGAAACAGCAAAGGACGCTCGGCATACGTTGTGCCCCAATCATGCTCGTCCACCTGGGGATAAACATGCCCGTTGATCATCATGATGTCCTTCCAGCCGTCGTTGTCGTAATCGATCAAGCCGTCACCCCAGCCCACAAAGGGAACAGCAACCTGAGCGAAGCCCGCCTCGCGGGAAACGTCGGTAAAGCTGGCATTTCCGTCGTTACGATAGAGCGCCTTGTAGTCGTCTGAGAAATCCGTGTCTAGGACGTCGACCAAGCCGTTGTTCAGGTAGTCGCCGACGGCCAAACCCATGGAGGCGATTTCCCGGCCGTCGAAGTTGAATGCAAAACCGGAGATATAGCTTTGGTCGTCGAAGGTACCGTCCCCTTTATTGATGTAGAGATAATTGCGCTGCGAGTCATTCGCGACGAGGAGATCCACTTTGCCATCGTTGTTCACGTCGACAAAAACCGCGGTGAATCCATAGAACCGGTCGGGATCGGAAACCCCGGCATGCACGCTCACGTCAGTAAACGTGCCGTCGCCGTTGTTGTGAAACAGGTGGTCGGGCTCGCCGGGCAGGCCGCGCGGGCCGCACATCACCGGCATGCCACGCATCTGACAGTTTGCAGTCGAGGCCGTGCCGTCCTCGGCGCTGGGCTGATTGTTCAGGTCATAGTGTAAGTAACCAGAAACAAAAAGATCGAGGTGGCCGTCGCCGTCATAGTCGCCCCAGGTTGCGCCTTTCGACCAGTTGCCGAGAGTGACGCCCGCTTCTTCGGCCACGTCTGTGAACGTTCCATTGTGGTTGTTGTGGTATAGCCGGTTCTTACCAAAATTTGCCACGAAAATGTCGGGCCAGCCGTCGTTATCAAAATCCCCAATGGCCACGCCGAAACCCCACCGGTCGTTCGTGACTCCGGCCTTCTCCGCCATGTCGGTAAAGGTTCCGTCGTGGTTGTTGTGAAAGAGCGCGGCATGAGGCGGCGTCCGCTTGCCGCTGATTGCGTCGTAGGTTGAACCGTTTACAAGATAGATGTCGAGCCACCCGTCGTTGTCGTAATCAATCAAGCCGACACCGGAACCATCGGTCTCGAGGATGTACTTCTTCTGGGGCGTGCCCATCTCATGACGCCAGCCGGAAAGCCGGGCGGCCTTGGTCACATCCTCGAAGACTACGGTGCCTTTGTCGACAAATCCGCCGGCAGTGATAGGTCGCCTGTGTTCGTCATAAACGGGAGCGAAAACGCCGGCGGAGGCAATACCTCCCATCCCGCTCGGTGTAGGTTGCTGAGGTTGCTGAGGATGGCCGGGCACACGGACAACCAGGGCGACCAACACTGCTTTGCAAACTAAACCGCGAGCATGCAAGAGAAGTTCTCCATCCGGTCCTTCCACGATCGTGCCTTGCCGGCTTGGCAGGACACATGAGTTCGGGTTGACGAGTTTGCAGAACCGGGACTTCGCCCACCGCGACGGCTTCTCGGCGACCGGAACCATCCAAGCCGTCAACTTGCCCGGTTGTAAAAAAAGGAAGATCCAGCGCACTGTCGTCGCAGAGATTCAGTTTTGCGTCTTGTGCGACAGCAGGAGTAGGCGTTTTCCGGATGCGCTCCAGTAAACCAACGCCGAGCTTTTTTGTCAAGCCCACGGGGATGGGAAATCAAACGCGGTTTCGGTCGCTGTCTCAAGAACAATCCCAATCGGCGTGACTCAATAAGGGTCATATCCAGGCAGCGGGATCTTGAGGCTTCGACTGAGCTTTGACACTGGCAGGTTTACCTCGTCGTGCTGGTATCGCTCTTGGCGGACGACGTTAATTCCGGGTCCCAACCCTTATTTCTTTTACATAGGAAATCTCGGCAATGGAAGCTTGTCGTTGATTGCAAGTCATTGCTACGAAGCAAGTTATCTAAGGAGCAAACTGTAAGAACACCGTATATTACTTGCGAGTTCGCTTGTCAGGGACCAAACTTCCGGTCGATTTGCGGATCAGTCTTTCGATGGAGCTGAAAAAAGGGAGGTGACACTCGTTTTTTTGACTTTATTTAAGAGGGGTCGTTTTCCGGGAGGCAAAAGATTTCAGCTAACGATAGGGGTCGCATTCGCTGGTTGCAAGCGAAAGGAGAAAGTCAGGTGTTAAATGCTTTCCTTCGAAGGAGTGTCGTAGCGGTCGGGCTGGTTTTTCTTTCGCTCAATTGCCAGACTGTTTGGGGCGCAAACCCGCAGTTTGTCCTCGCTCGCCAGGGCAGGGTTTTGGTGCTGGAGCCGTACGCCCCCAATATCGTTCGAATCACCTTGAGTTCGGAGAAGACCGCAGCCCTCGCAGCCGCCGGGTATGGGTTCGTGGGCACGCCGTCGATAACTGGCTGGGCCCAGGAGCAGGATTCTGGCGGATACGACGTCATTCGCTCGGGGCGAATGGTCATCCGTGTTGCCCCACAGAACCTGCCGCCACCTCACGCCATGCCGCTCGACACGCTGAATGACTCGCTGAGAGAACACTATTTCGGCGGCGGTCCTGGTAGCAATGGACCGCACGATGACACGATCTCTATAACCATGGCGTCCGGCAAACCGCTTCTGACGATGCGGAACTGGTCCATGATGCCCAACCGGACAGCAGGGTCCTCCGAGAGCGCGGAAAGGGGGGGCAAGGCCGACCCCGGCTACCGCGTTTCTGCAGTCTTCGACTCGCCAGCCGACGAGCACTACTACGGGCTGGGCCAACACCAGCAGGGTTTTCTCGATCTCCGTGACCATCGTGTTGACTGCTGGCATGAATACAACGCGATCGGTGGAGAGACTGTCTGCGTTCCTTTTATGGTGTCGAGCCGCGACTACGGCCTGATCTGGGACAACCCCTCGAAAACCACCATCGACCTCGGTTACAACCTGCAGAACGTTTGGGCATCCGAGGTGGGAGACCGTGTTTCCTTTTTTGTGATCGCGGGCGATAACAGCGACGAGATCTACGAGGGCTATCGCCAGCTCACTGGCGTCACGCACATGTTGCCGAAGGCCACATACGGCTACATCCAGAGCAAGGCCATCTATCCCACGCAGGACCAACTCATGGCTGTTGCGAAGGGATATCGCGACCGCAACCTGCCGCTCGATGTGCTGGTGGTGGACTTCCTGAACATGACCAGGCAAGGCGAGTTGGATCTCGACCCTGCGCGATGGCCCGATCCAGCCGCAATGAACAAACAGCTTCATTCGATGGGCATCACTACGCTGCTGAGCGTGTGGCCGCATTTCGCCCCCGGCACGCGGTATTACGACATGCTGCAGCAAAAAGGGTGGCTCATCCACACCGCGGATGGCGCTCCGGATTTCGGTGACTTCAAAGACGTAATCGGTCCCAACATCGACACCACCAATCCTGACGCCGCCAGGTGGTGGTGGGAGGCGATCAGGGATCGCTATGTGAAGCCGTATGGCTTTGATTCCCTTTGGCTCGATGAAACGGAACCAGACATCGATCCGGCCAGGGACTTCTTCTATGTCGGCTCAGGGACCCGCTATTACAACGTCTATCCATTGTTCCATACAGCTTCGGTTTACGAGGGCTTTCGACGCGATTTCGGAGACAGCCGCCGGGTCATGATTCTCGCCCGTGCAGCGTATCTCGGAGCGCAACGAAACGGCACGGTCTTTTGGTCGAGTGACATCAGGGCCACCTGGGATATGTTGAAGCGTTCAATCCCTGCGGGATTGAACTTCACCGCCAGCGGCATGCCCTATTGGGACACGGACATTGCGGGATTCTTCTCGCCGCTGGTTCCCTCCACCTACCACGCGGCACACACACCATTGGTTGATCCTTCAGACGCGCGGGGAAACGTCGACAATTACGAAGATTATCCTGAGCTATTTGTGCGTTGGGTCGAGTGGGGCGCATTCCAGCCGGTGATGCGGGCCCACGGAGAGCGAGAACACAATGAGGTTTGGGCGTATGGCAAACAGGCCGAGCCCATCCTCGCGAAGTATCTGCGTCTGCGCTATCAGCTCATGCCGTACATCTACTCCCTCGGGTTCCACGCCTACCAGACAGGCGCGCCGTACATGCGTGCGCTATTCATGGATTTCCCCCATGACCCCAGGGTCACAGACATTCGCGACGAGTACATGTTCGGCCCCGCATTCCTGGTTGCACCGGTGACGGAACAAGGAGCGACGAGCCGCAAGGTCTATCTGCCCGCCGGATCCGACTGGTTCAACTACTGGACCAGCGAACGATTGCAGGGCGGTCAGACTGTTGATGTGCCGGCGCCGATCGACACCATTCCGCTATTTGTTCGCGCGGGATCAATCATTCCACTCGGAAGTGAGATCCTCAGCACCGACCAGCCGCAAACGATTGCCCGCCTGCTCGTCTATCCGGGCAAAGACGGCGACTTCACTGCTTATAACGACGACGGAAAAACGTACGCATACGAAAAGGGAGAATCCCGGGTCACGCATTTGCACTGGAACGATACGGCGGGGCAGTTAACACATGAGGGGGCAGGAGCCTGGACCGGATCTGACGCAAGCATCGTCAAAATCGTTGGGCGTTAAGCGATCCCCTCTACCGCACGCGCCGTGGTTTCACTCTGTTACGCGGTAACAAACCGAACGTTCAAAAGGAGACCAGCATGAACCGTTGGAAACGCACCATGATCTTCCTCGTGCTTCTGCTTGGCTTGGGGGGAGCATCGACTTTCGCGCAGTTCTCAAGCGGAATTGAAGGCATCGCACACGATACCACCGGGGCGGTTATTGCCGGAGCTAGAGTCACGGTCACCGACACTCGCCTTGGTGTTACAAGGACCGTACTCACCGGTCAAAACGGCTACTTCCGAGTCGACAGCATCGCCGCGTCCACTTACACTGTTGAGATTCAAATGGCCGGCTTCCAAACCTGGAAACAAGATGGGCTGACGCTGCAGATTGCTGAAATTCGCACTCTCTCACCCGAATTGAAGGTGGGCGATGTTTCCACCAATGTCGAGGTTTCCGCAACGGCGGTGTCGATCGATCTTGTCACCCCAACCACAGGGTCGATCATCTCCAACGTGACTCTTGCGGAAACGCCGTTGACCGGGCAGAACGTCTACGGCCTTGCGTCGTTGACGCCCGGCATGACCGGCGGCGGCGTGACTACGGCCGGCAACGACAACTACACCAACGAATACGCGATCAATATCAACGCCGCAGGCCTGCGCCAGGAGGAGAACGGATATCAGATCGACGACGGCTACACCAACACGCCCTCCCGCGGCGGCGGCACGTCGATCTCTCCGAATCCCGAGATTGTTCAGTCGATGGACATCCGCACCAACGACTTCGACGCTCAGAAGGGAAGGAACGGCGGCAGCACGGTCGACGTTTACACCGTCTCCGGTTCCAACCAATTCCACGGGAACCTCGACTGGTACTTCACCAACAATGCCCTCTCCGCGACCACTCACTTTGAGAATTCGGTCTCGGCTTTTACGCGCAACGAGATGGGCGCCACCATGGGCGGGCCGATTTTTAGAAACAAGCTCTTCTGGTTCGGCGCCATCGATGTGCTGCGTTCAAGCAACCCGAACAGCTACACGGCCACGGTGGAAACGCAGGACTTTGTCAACTGGGCCAAAACTTACGAGCCTAACACGGTAGGCTATCAGTTCCTCACCATGGCGCCCCCGGCGAAATACCCCACCACAGGCCTGGTTCCGTATAGCACCTATGTCGGGCCTTCGAACCAAGGAGGCACCCCCGGATATTTCGCGCCTCCGACAGGCGATGCGCTCGCAGCTCTTCAGAGCATTAATATCATCGGCACCATCCCCGTGAGCTACAGCTCGGCCAAAAACGGGTACCAGTGGAGCTTCCGCATCGACGACTATCTCGGCAAAAGCGACCGTATCTATGTGGATGCAATCCGCACCTATTACTCGGGCCCGGGAGGTGGAACCCGCCCGGCAAGTACCCAGGGCAACGCTAACAGCTCCGACTTCGTCAACATCAACTGGACCCACACCTTCGGTTCGCATCTCGTTAATCAAACCGGGGCGAATCTTATCCGGCCGTACGGAGCGAACCTCACACAAACGGCAACAGAAGGGATTCCGTACGTCAACGTCAACAACCTGGCGGGATTCGGATCATGGGCGCCGGGCAACTTCTCGCAGAGCACCTACAGTTGGCGCGATGTGATGACGGCAACCATCAAGACGCACACCTTGAAGTTCGGAGCCGACGTTTTCAACACGCGCGAGGTGGACCACCAGCAAGGCGCCTTCACCCGTCCAACGCTCAACTACTACAATCTCATCGATCTCATACAGGATGAGCCGGTTAAGCAAACGGGGCCGGACGTGAACCTGCAAAACCACAAGCAGGCGCCATACGACCGCATCTACCGCGACCTCATCGAGGGATATTACCTGCAGGACGATTGGAAGCTGACGCCGCGGTTCACTCTTAACCTGGGCGTTCGCTACGATACGATGGTCAACTTCTTCAGCATCTACAGTCCTACGCTGTCCACGTTCAACCTGGGCACCGGTTCCACCTGGAACGCCCAAATCGCCACCGGGACGGCCACGCTGGCAAAAAACCACGACGTCCTCGACCATAATATCGGTGGATTCACACCGCGCGTCGGCTTCTCCTGGGATGTCTTTGGCAAGGGCAGGACGGCGATACGCGGCGGCTTTGGCATGTTCGAGGACCAGCCACCCTATCTGCACATCACGGACTCGACCGCTGGGAACCTGCCCAACTACTTCCAGCCGGTCGATGACGTCACCGCCGGCGGAGCTATTCCAAAGCCCTTCATCTGCACTCCGGCCGGGGCCTGGAATATAACCTGCCCGGTCTTAGACACCAGCAACGCCACGCTCAACTCCAGCGGTGGCCTCCTCATCAATGGAGTCATTTCGCGGGCGGGCATGGGCGGTTACGATCCCAACTTCAAGATGCAGCAAGTAGAGGCGTGGTCGCTGAGCGTGCAACAACAACTTCAGAACAACCTGATTGTGGAGTTGAACTACTCAGGCACCGAAGCACACCACCTGATAACCTTTCAAAACGATGCCAACCGCTTTGCCGGCGACCTGATCCAAAACAACAACCAGCTGACGCGGCTCAACCCCAACTTCGCCGCAACCTCGTGGGCTAGCTCCGACGGTAATTCCGCGGGGCACTACGGTTCCGCGGAGGTTATACGGTCGTTTACCCACGGTCTGTCCTTCCGGGGAATCTACACCTATGGAAAGGCGTTGGACGAGACCAGCCAGGCTCAATCACTCGACAGCGGCTCCATTACCGGCGTCACCGGCGCATCGTTTACTGGCGGAACCGACTTCTATATCAACAACGCTCTACATGCGCAGCGCGGCCGCGCCGACTTCGACATTCGACAGCAATTCACGGCCGACGGCACCTGGGATGTTCCCAAGAACTATTCCAGCCTCGCGCTCAGAAGCATCCTTGGCGGATGGCAATTCGGCGGCAAGTGGATCGGGGAGACCGGATTGCCCTTCACCGTCGTAAACGGCGCGGGCTTCGCACCGATTTGCAGCGGCGGCGCAGCTCTCGTGAACAACCAATGCCCAGAGGGAACCACGATTGTCGGTAATAACGGCGGCGACTACAACGCCGACGGTTATAACACCAAGCTACCCAACGTGCCTACCTTTGGTGCGCACTTGGGCGGCCAGTCGAAGACCAAATTCCTCAACGGAATCTTCACGGCCTCGCAATTCCCGGCGCCGGCTCTCGGGGTGGAAGGGAACCTTGGCCGCAACACATACGACAGGCCCGGATACAAAGACTTCGACTTCACCTTCGAGAAATACTTCGGACTCCCGTGGTTCTTCTCGGAAAAGATGAAGATCGAGGCCAAGGGCGAAGTCTTCAATCTGTTTAACCGCACCAACTTAAACGGTGTCGACTCGGGCATGACCGACAGCACGTTCGGCGAGTCCACCAGCCAGTTGCCACCGCGCAGCTTGCAGCTTCACCTGCGCGCCAGCTTCTGAGCGTGTCTCGTGGGAAGGCCGGCAGGACAACTGCCGGCCTTCTCGTGAGCAACAGTTCTCTGCAACCCGAGCGACACTGCTTCGATGGAGTGATCTGTAAGATCGGAGTTCGATCCACGCCTTGGCGAGGGCCGGCCTGCAATTCCCATCTTGAGCTTTTGCCATAGCAACGAATTGCATAGCTGACTTTGCTGGTTTTGGAAAATTTCACTGGGGCTCAATCGAAGATGATTGGAGCGACTCCGTAAGTAGAGTAAAGGAACCGTGAAATGGCGAAGTGTTCGCGGCGAAGCTTCCTCGCACTTGGTCTGCCCGCATTGGCTTCCCGGTCTGTGTCCGGATCGCAGGCTGGCACCGCCTCGCAAAACTCTTATCCCGGCGAGTGGGAGTCCCGTGTCCCGACGCACTGCCCGATTCCGCGTTCACAGAAGTTTAGGGGTCTCTATTTCACGGGGCGTCATCGAGAGTACGCTAACGCAGACACGTGGTACCTCTCCTGGGCGAGTGACGACGTGCAATACTCTTCGTTCGCGGATGGCTACGTCCTCGACGCTGCCGGAAACAAGGTCGCGGCCGCCTGCGATCAGGGATTCAACGCCACAACCGGATTTGCAAAGATCGTCGGCAACAATCCGTTGCAGCTCGAAGTGACAGCGCTGGGCAACTGGAAATCCTCCGGAATGCCTTATGGGGGCCGCTACCCATGCGCAAACATCGTGGTTAACGGGGTGTGGTACTACGGCACCTACTGTTGCGACATCAACTATCGCAAGGCCGAGGGCATCGCATACAACTGGGCGTGGCTCGGTCCATATCTTGGCTGCCGCTATTCCCGCGATTTTGGCAAGACGTGGGTTGAAAGCCCATGCACGGCCTGGGCGCCGCTTTTCTCGCAGGATATCCACGGCGCGGAGGAGAAGCTCCACGCTCTCGAGCACACGAAGAGGGTGTTCAACGGCGACGCTCCGGGCAGCGACATCGGCGCGCTGATTCCGACGGTCGGCTTGCCGCAACTCGGGGTCATGCACTTTGTGGATTTCGGCAAGAACATGCAGCACTCGCCCGATGGCAAGGCGTATCTTGTCGGGCACGGCGCCGCGCCTGATGCTCCCCATCCACGTCTCGGAGCGGTAAGCTGGCTCTCAGGAGATGCGATCTATCTGACAAGGGCCGCGCTAAGTCCGGAGACCGTGAACGACGCCAGCCAGTATGAATTCTTTGCCGGCTACGATCCGCAGGGCAACGCGCGGTGGTCGCGCCGGTTTGAAGACCTGCGACCGATGCTGGAATGGAAAAACCATATTGGCAATGTAACTATCACCTATAATCTCGCTCTGGACCGGTTTCTGATGTGTGTCGCCGATGGATGGCCGAGCACGCAAACCATCAGCACACTAATTCTTGAAGCGGACAAGGTGGCCGGCCCGTGGCGGATGGTCTGCTATCTCAAGGATTTTGGGGCTCAGGGCTACTTCATCAATCTCCCGGGCAAGTTCATCCAGCCCGACGGAAAAACGATGTGGATGTGCTACAGCGCCAACTTTACGAACGATTGGTTACACACGCATTACCCGATCAATCCGCCCGGCAGCCGCTATGGCATGTGCCTGCAGGAGATCAAACTGCTCTCATAACTCTGCCCGGGAAGACCAATCGCATGGAGCAGAAGACGAATTATCCATGGGATGGCGAAGTGCATATCTCCGTCTCTCCTGAGGAGGCGCGCGATCTTACGGTCTACGTTCGGATTCCGGACTGGTCGTCAAAGAACTCGGTGACGGTAAACGGAACGCCGCTTGCAGGAATCGAGCCAGGCAAGTATCTCGCCATCCACCGGCGCTGGTCGCCCGGTGACTCCATCAATCTTCACTTCGATATGGCTGTGCAACTGCTCAAAGCAAATGCGGCAGTCGCTGAAGATCGAGGCCGCGTCGCATTTCAGCGCGGGCCGATTGTCTTCTGCATGGAAATGCTGGATCAACCTGACGCGGTGCAGCAGAGCGGATTCAGTAATTGCGTCGCAGAGGTTGCGGCCAGTTCCGAGAGCCGCTTTGTTCCGGATCTTCTCGACGGAGTGATGGTGCTTGAACATTCCGGGACCGTTGCGCGCTCTTCTGCGGGGACTTCGCTCTATTTCACCGCAGGCGAAAGCCGCCCGCAGGAAGAGACTCGCACAACGCTCAAACTGATTCCTCACTATGCATGGGCGAACCGTTCGTGTTCGGCAATGCAGGTCTGGATTCCGTACACCCGCGTTTAAAGCATCTCTCTGGACGGTGTATCGTAAAGGCGGCGATTCACCGCGCATGACGATGGCGCGACCTTATTCGGATGATTTGCGGCAGAAGCTGTTAGAGGCCTACGACCAGGGCCAGGGGAGCCTGGCGGAGGTGGCCGACCCTGTGCGCGTGTTCGTTGCCCGCAGTTCCGACCTCGACTTCAATTGCGGGCAGATTCTGCGCGAGGCACTGATCCACTTGGGACTGCGGGGCGGAGGATCGGCAGATCTGGCCCAGGGAGAAGTTCCTGCGGAACATGAAACAGCGTTGCGAGCTTCCGTGCGAGACGCCATTTGTATTGCGGTGGGTTAGGCACACAAACAGGAATAAAGAAAAGCACACAGTGGGAAGCCGTAGCTGGCTGGACCGCAGGTTGCGAGGCACAAATCATTAGGCGCTGACCAACCCGCGATCCAACCCGCAATCCGACAAGGCGTGTCCCAGCAGCGGGCCGCACGCCAGCTCGGTCAGGACCGAAAGACTGTGCGCTACTGGATTCGCGCTCAGGGCTTTCCGGAACGTAGGCAGGTCGAGCGTTCCTCGACCCTCGATCCGGATCATATGTCGGCTTCGAGAAGACAGACGAGTTTCTTCGTGGAGGCGGGGATGTCAAGATCAATTGATTCGCAAGTCGGAGTGCTTCAGGAGTGTCCGCGACACGGCACTTTCGAGGCACTCCTTATGGGCTTATCCGCACGCCACGCAGCAGGCATTTCTGGAGCGGACGAGCTGGCGTTTCGCTGGTTTGGCGGGGTCTTCCCTACCCTGCCTTGCAGTACAGTCGCATGTGGCGATGCGGCATCATCCCACAATTGGCCGGTACGGAAGGAGGCTGACGGAAACCTTGCCTCCTCCGCGATCCGGCGCTGGAGCTAGCGGCAGACAATCGCCCTAGAACGACAACTTGAGCGCCAACTGGCCGAGACGTGGGTCATCAGCGGTGGTTGCCTTGCCCCATGTGGAAGAGTTGTAGTTTCCAGTAACCGAGGCGAACTGGGTGTGGTTGAACACATTGAAGAATTCCGCGCGGAACTGCAGCGTGTATCTCTCAAAGAACGTGGTGTCCTTCAAGAGCGACATGTTGTAGTTATCTACTCCCGGCCCGGAGAAGAAGCGGCGTCGCGCGGTTCCCAACTGGCCAAGCGTCTCTTGCGAAAACCCTGTCGTATCGAAATAGGCGTGGGACGAACTCCGTGCATTGAAGGTCTTGACGGAGCCCCCGGAGTAGTTGGGCGTATCGATTCCAAGCGGCAGCGGGCCTGAATTGTCCGTTCCGAGCAATGAGTTGTCGTCATTCTCAAAGATGTAAACCGGAAGACCGCGCGAATAGTTGACCACGCCGCTCAACGCCCATCCATTCACAAGCATCTTGGGTCCGCCCAACTTGGCGAACGGGAAGCTGTAGTTATAGCTGGCGACAAAGTTATGAGGTATGTCGAAACTCGACAGACCGCGCGAGAGACTTGAATTGAATGGGTTCACCTGCTCGCCGAAGGCCGAAGAATCGTCCAACGCCTTGGAGTAGGTGTATCCCAACAGAACCTGCAAGGGGCCGCTTCTGTGCTTGAAGTTGACCTGAGCCGAGTTATACGAGGACTTTCCTATCGCCGAGAACTCGCCTTCGCTGCCGAAGTTCGCGCCGAACGGAGCGCGCAGGTTGTTCGGTTCGGCATTCGGCCCGCACCCTGGAGTAGCGAGGCAAGCAGCCTGATTGACTGGATTCGCCTCTCGGGTAACCAGCAAACGATGGCCTTGCGTGCCCACAAAACTCAGGGTCAATAAGTCCGCTGCGGAAATTTGCCGCTGAATGGATAACTCGTATTGTTCGGCATACGGCACACGGTTGGCGGGGTTAAATGCGGGCGATGTTCCGATGGTTCCGAAAGTGCTCGCCTGAACGTCGGGATCCGGATTCGATGCCGAAACATTGGTTGGAGGGAATGTGTACGGGAACGGACTTGGAGTGATGGCGCCTGTGGCGCGGGTTTCGTAGGGATTGGCGAAGGACGTGCCATCTGCTGAATAGAAAGCTCCGTAGGGCGCGTCGCCGATCACGCTGAAGTCATAGCCCCCTTCAAACGCGCTGTAGAACATACCATATCCGAGGCGGATGCTGGTTGCTCCTGACGTTCCCAGCAGCTTGCCGAAGAAGCCGGAATTGACCGAGGGCGAATAGGCCAGCCCAAGACGCGGCGCAAAGTTGTTATAGCGGACTGGAGCAATGGTCTTTGGAATCCCCGGGTCGCCGGGGAAAACCCAGCCGGTGGGCGAGTTGGGGAACAGGACGGATTGCTCGCCCAGTTTCAATGTCTCGATCTCGTTGTGCTTCTCCCACCATGGGCTGATCACATCCCAACGCACGCCATAGTTGACTGTCAGATTGGGACGTAGACGCCAGCTATCCTGGGCAAATGCGCCCACATAGAAGCTGCGCGTGTTTCCGGCCGGAGTCTGTCCCTGTTCGAAGACGCCGGGAGCGCCGATCAGAAAGTCGGCAAAATCGATGCCCGTTTCGAGCGCCTGGTTGAATTGGAAATAGCCGTTCTCGACGTTGTGCAGTTCTTCCGACATCTGGGTAAAGTGCGCTGCTGCCCCGAACTTCAGGGAGTGTTTCCCGAGCAGCAGGCTGTAGTCGTCCGATGCCTGGAAAGTATTCTCGATGAGTCCCAACACACGGCTTGGCACACCGATGCTGAAATCTTCAAAATCCATTTCAGGAATGCCTTCAATCGCAGGGGTCAGCGGCGTGATGGCGCCGGGAGTGCTCGCGGTTGCAAAGCCAAGACCGCTCAGCGTAGCGGAGATGGTGCCCGAGGGACTGTTCAGGGAGTCCTTCAGGCGAAGAAAGCCGATCCGGGCTTCGTTGACTGCCCTGCTTCCCACCGTCTTCGTGTCGCCTATGTCCACAGCCTGCGTGCGCCCGGTGGTGTTGGCTCCAAAGCCTGGCACGGTTGCCACAGGATAGGGATTGGCCAGCGAATACTGATCGAAGAAGTAATAGCCAAACAACGATCCGAAGCCGGTGTTGGCGTCCACGCGGCCGCTGAGTTTGTCGTCCGTCAGTCTTTGTGAGTTAGCGGATGTGGTGAAGGTCCCCTTGCCGTCGCCCAAAGGAATTGCGCCCAGGCTCAGCACCTTCGTGGAGATAGGTGAGATCGCTGTGCTGGGAATCTTCGCGTCGGGAAAGACGCATCCAGTGTGCGTGGTGGGATTGCTTGGATCGTAGGCTGTGCCGGTGCAACCGTCGTAGTAATACGGCTCGCCGGCGGTTACCGTGTAGCCAAGTTCACCGCCCAGAGTGCTGGCCCATGCATCGCCCAGGACAGAACCCTTGCTCATTGCCGCCTCCAACGACGGCTGCTGGGAAAAGTCGCCTGCGCGCTCGGCGGTCGTCGGAACCGCGATGTCTCCCGTCGAAACACCAATGACATTGCGATTTCCCTGGTAGTCTGCAAAGAAGAAAATCTTGTTCTTCACAATGGGACCGCCGACGGTACCGCCAAACTGATTCTGCTGGAATGGGCCGCGAGCTCCCTGATCGAAATAATTGGCGGCGTCGAAATCGGTGTTGCGCAGGAACTCGAATAAATTGCCGTGTAAACTATCCGTTCCGGATTTGGTAACGACGTTGATTTGTCCGCCGGCGAAATTTCCATACTCCGAATCGAAATTATTGGTGATGATCCGGAACTCGCTCAAGGAGTCAAGGTTCGGAACAACCGCTGTTCCTGAGAATGCAAACTCCTGCACGGATATGCCATTAAGCAGGTAGCCGTTCGCCGATTCTCTCATGCCGTTGACGGACTGGTTGCCGGAATTCTGATCTCCCGAGACCGCGGGCAGTTGAAACCCGCCGCTTTGAAAGGTATTCACTGACGATGAGCCGCCGCCGATTCCTGAATTCGCGTTGGCCACGCCAGGCTGCAGCGCAAGCAGGTCGGTATAACTGCGCCCGTTCAGCGGAACGGACGTGATCTGTTTGTCTTCAATCACTTCGCCCAATTGCGTTGAGGCGGTTTCCACGCGAAGCGCATCGGCGGAGACGGTGATCACTTCGTCAGCCTGGCCTACTTGCAGGGTCACGTCGACGGTAATCGCGTCGTTGACATTCAGCACGATTCCGGTCTGTTTGAATGCCTTGAATCCATGCAGGTTGACGCTCACTTCATACTTGCCCGGCGGCAAGGCCGGGAAGTTGTAGAAACCCTCGCCGTTCGTTGAAACGGCCTGCGAAACATGCGTGTCAGTGTTTGTGGCCGTCACCGCCGCTCCGGGAATGATCGCCCCGGATGAGTCTTTGACAGTTCCAAGAATGCTTGCGGTAACGCCAGCGAAGGCGGTTTCGCTCAGGCCGCACGCCAGAACGAACAAGGCAAGGGCCGTTCCAAGCCGACGGGCCCACGACCGAGCGCAAAGCAGGTTCGAGTGAGTGAATCGGCCTGCGGATCGCAGGGGACAAATAGGACTCATGAAGTGCCTCCGTAAATGGTGAGCTCCGCCGTTGGTTTGGATACCAAAGGTGGCGGCAAAACTGTCATTCAATCTCTGAGAGGTCAAAAAATCAAAGGTTGAATCGTTTGAATAAACGGAATAACGCTTCGCCTTGAAATTGTCAAGCACTATTTTTCGCCCCCGCATTCCCGCCTTCTTCCTGAACCCGGTACGCCGTGGCTGGATAACGGGTTAATGCGGAATTTGGCTTGCGAATTTCAAAGCTCCAGCCTCCCGCCCTGCGCTTCGCGCCGAAATACCGGCCCTTTGCAAGGCGGCCGATGCAGACGCATGGATCGCGTATTGTGAGCCTTGAAGCAGCCGGCTATGGCAGAATAGCGCTGAACCAAGATCGCTTGAAGCAAGAGAGCGGAGAAAAGGGAAAGTGCCCAACCGAAGATCCGGTCATGTCACCCTGCAGGACGTTGCGCACGCTTGCGGATTTGCCGCGTCGACTGTCTCGATCGTGCTAAGTGAGGCGCCGCTCTCACACAATGTTGCGGCCACCACGCGCGAACGCATCCGCACTGCCGCGCAACAGTTGGGCTATTATCCCGATGCGTATGCCCGCTCCCTCCGGCTTCGTCGCAGCCAGACCATTGGAGTTCTGGCCTACGACCTATCCGATCCCTTTTGCATTCCGACTGTGCGCGGAATTCAGGCGGGTTTGCAGCCCGCCAACTACGTGCCGCTGTTGATGGACGCCCAGGCGCAACGCGATCTTTTCGACGGCTACCTGCAGATGATTCTTGAGCGGCGCGCCGAAGGCGTGATCGTGATCGCCAGTTGGATATTCGAGGAAACCAACTTGCTGGCCGACATCGAGAAGAACCATGTGCCGGTGGTCATTGTCGGCCGCGATCTGACCGCGCGCGGAATCAGCTCTCTGCTGGTGGACAACGCGGCGGGCGGCGCGCTGGGCATGCGCCATTTGCTGGAACTCGGCCACCGCCAGATCGCCGTCATCCGGGGGCCCGAGGAGCTCTTCGACAGTGAGCCGCGCTGGGCGGGAGTTCAACGGGCGGCCGCCGAGGCGGGCATCCAGTTCGATTCGAAACTCGTATTCCAACTGCCCGGCCAGGTCGACCCGACCTCAGGCTTTGAAGGCGGACTTCAAATCTCCCGGGAAATGCTGGCCTCGGGCCAGCGATTCACGGCCGTCGTTGCTTTCGATGATCTGACGGCGCTGGGCGTAGTGCGCGGCTTGACCGGGGCTGGGCTGCGCGTGCCTGAGGATTGCTCCGTGCTGGGCTTTGACGACGTGCTTCCGGCAGCCGTAGCGACGCCGGGAATCACCACCATCCGGCAACCGCTGAAGGAGATGGGGCTTCTGGCGGCCCAGTGGATGGTGGAAACACTGGAGCGAAAAGGTGCGCAGACGGCGCGCCTTTACCAGGCACCGCCGGAGCTTGTGGTGAGGACATCTTCTGCGCTCTCTGCTGGCCAAGAAATCAAGAAATGACGAATCGCTCGGAGTCCGCCCTTGACAGACGGATCGGGTTCAGGCGATATTTCCAATATTGAATCGTTTGAATATGCCTGACACCGTGCACCTGCTCTTTCGCAGATCTCGACGGCCACTTTCCGCCACGCCCGTCTTCGCGGCCGGTTCGCATTCTGCGTTGGCAGGTTCGCTTCTTTGGATCATGCGTCACCGTTCTGCGGTTCCTTTCGGAGAAGCCGCATGACGGAGCCTGTCTCGAATCAGAAAAGCCGGGCTCCCAGCCGTTTCGACGTGACCCTCGCAGGCGACGCCAACCTCGACATCCTGCTTTATGGACTGTCTGAAAATCTACCCCCTGAGCGCGAGCTGCTCGCGGAACGAATCGCCATTCGCCCTGGCGGGTCGGCGGCCATCACCGCGCACAACCTGGCAGCGCTGGGGAACTCCGTCGGCTTCATCACCACCGACGCCGGCGACGACATGGGAAACCTATGCCAAGCGGAGCTGCGCCAGGCAGGCGTCGATCTCTCCCGGTGCGTTCCGGTCAAACAGGAACAGACGGGCGTCACGGTTCTTCTCCAGCACGAACTTCGCCGCCACATGTTCACCTATGCGGGCGCTACGTTCCACCTGTCGTATCGCGACCTCGATCTGGACTACCTTGCGGACGCGCGTCACTTTCACATGGCGTCCTACTATCTGCAGCGTTCGCTCACGCCCCAGATTCCGGATCTCTTCGCCAATCTGAAACAGGCTGGTCTGACCATTTCTCTCGACCCCAACGACGATCCCGCACAGAAATGGGATCGCTGCATTCTTCAGTCGCTGCCCTTCGTCGATGTCCTCATGCCCAATGAACGCGAGGTCTGCCTGCTGGCCGGCGAGCCGGACCTGAACAAGGCGATTGCAACGTTGCGCCCGCTGGTTCCGCTGCTGATTGTCAAGCGCGGCGTTCAGGGAGCGTCCGCTTTCAGTGGTTCGCGCGCGTGGCACGCCCCCGCGCGTCCCGTTCATGTTATCGATGCCGTTGGCGCCGGAGACAGCTTCAATGCCGGTTTCCTGCACGCCTGGATGCGCGGCTGGCCCATCGAGCAGGCGCTTGCCTGCGGCAATCTCGCCGGCGCATGGTCGACCACCGCCAGCGGAGGCACGTCAGCCTTTCGCGATCCGGATTCCCTTCGCGCTCTTCAATCTGAGCTTCAGAGAATCCGGGGCGATCATCGATTCCAGGAGATCCCCGAACCACTCACGGAAGGTATGGGCTGCCGGAAATCATGATTCGCTGGCTGGTCATTGGAATCGGAGACATCACGCAGCGCCGCGTCATCCCCGCCATCCTGGCCGAGCCGCGTTCCCGCTTGCATGCGCTACTCACCCGCGACCCGCAAAAGGCCGCGGCATACCCCGGCGTTCAGGTCTTCACCAGCATCGAAGATGCGCTCGAAGACGCCTCGATCGATGCCGTCTATGTTGCCTCGCCGGTCTTCCTCCATGCGCCGCAGACCATCGCCTGTCTTGAAGCTGGCAAGCACGTTCTCTGCGAAAAGCCAACGGCGATGAACCTGGCTGAAGCACAATTGATGGCAGCCGCGGCGCGAACCAATCGGCGGCTCTTTGCTGTCGCATATTACCGCCGTCAGTTTCCCAAGCTGATACGTGCGAAACAGCTCATAGCCGAGGGCGCAATCGGTCAGCCCGTGCTGGCCGAGGCCAATTGCCACGGCTGGCTGAAAACAGACAATCCCGGCTGGGACAAAAACTGGATGCTCAATCCCGCGATGGCCGGCGGCGGCCCGCTTTTCGACATTGCCTGTCATCGCATCGATGCGCTGAATTTTCTTTTCGGCGAGCCGTCGCGCGCGACCGGCTTTCTCGCCAATGCGGTTCACCCGCTGGCGGTCGAGGACTCAGCGACGGTGCTTATCGAGTACGCCAGCGGCCTGCACGCCACTGTCGATGCGCGATGGAATTCACACGTCAAACGGGATCAGTTTCGCGTCATCGGAACTCGCGGCGAGATGAATCTTGATCCTTTAAGCGGTCCAATTCTTCGGCTGGGACAGGTGGAAGAGTCGCTGCCGACGCATCCCAACGTGCACTTTCCGTGCATTGAAAACTTCGTCGCCGCCGTGTTGGACGGAGCGCCACTTGCCTGCCCTGGCGATGAAGCGCTGTGGACCGACCGAGTGACGGAAATGGTTCGAGTGTCGAACCAATTTCCGCACTCGGCCTGACGGCGTTCAGACTCTCAGCACCTGATCGACTGTCTCGATGTCCACTAATCCGTTGTATCCGTAAATCGCCGGAAGCACCTGCTCTGCCGGGTAAGTACGCCAGAGTGCAGCCACCTTCTCCGTGCCACCTGCCAGCGCATTTGTGCGGATTTGACTTTCGGGTCCGGCCGAGCCAACTTAGCCGCGTAGATGATGTGCCAAGCTCGAAGGCCTAGCCGGCTGATTCGCGCGTTACCCCCAGCAACCGAATTTCGGGGCCGCGCTTCTCCGCCGGCTCAGGCTCTCGCTACACTCTCGCTTCAGCGGCTTTTGGACCACATTGTATTCCTGCCGCGCTACTCTGCCAACGTGACTGTGAGGGAAACCGAATGCGATAGATTGCCCGATGTTCCTATTACGGAGACAGTGGCAACGGTTGGTCCTGAACTCGACACAGGAGTCGAAGCTCCCTTTCCACATCCGGTGAGCGCAACCAAAGAAAGAGTGCAGGCGAGCAAAATCGGCAGCCCTATTCCGCGCCGGCGGATGCGGATTCCAACTATCGCCGCCATCGCTAGCAATGGAACCAGGGGAGATCCGCCAGGCTGCGCGTTCATGCGGGCAGCACTAGATGAGGTCCCAATCGTGAGAGTCGACGAACCTGGTCCAGTGACCTTCGCGGGCGCAAACGTGCAAGTCGAACCTGCCGGAAGTCCCGAACACGAGAACGAGACAACTCCGTTGAACGCGTTGATCCCATTGGTGGTCACGGTCGTGTAGCTTGACCCTCCCGGGAGCACGGCCATTGATGAAGACCCCAGGGTTAGAGTGAAATCCGGGACAATATTGATCGTGTAGGCTGCGGAAACCATACTACTGGGAGAGTAGCCCGGGGCTACAGCAACGGCATTGATCGTTTCGGTTGAGTTGACCCAGACAGTAGATCCGGGGACAAACATTGGTGAAGCACCCGGCACTGGCGTACTTCCATCGGTCGTGTAGTAGATGCTCGCAGTGGAGTTTGAGTCAGCCAAAGCAATCTGTTGGACCGAAGTGTAAGTCCCTGCGGGTGGGGCAAAGGTGGGATCGGGTGTTGTTCCTAAAGCGGCGGAAGTCTCCGCCGAAGCCTGATTCGACGGCCCGGAGGCGCCGAAGCCGTTTGCCGCCTCGACCACGTAGTAGTAGGTCGTGCCACCTGCCAGGCCAGTGTTGTTGTACGTCGTGCCGGCGAGGCCGCTAGCGATCTGGTTCCCGGAGCCGGGCGTGAAGCCGCCGTTGGTGCTCCTGTATACATTGTAGCCGGTGGTATTCGTGGAGCCGGTCCAGCTCAGATTGATCTGGCTGCTGGAAACCGCGGAGGCCGCTAGGTTCGTCGGAGCTGCAGGAGCAGAGCCTGCGCTAGGCGGATAGACCGGCGGACCAGTGATAGTTGATGGCGAGTCACCGCAGTTGGTGTACTGAACGACATTGCTTGCCGTGACTCCATTCGAAGTTCCAGAACTCGGAACGGGAGCTCCGCCGGCATCGGCGCACCAATACCAGCCATCAACGACAATGTTCGATTGCGTGACTCCCGCATTGTATGGAAGAGTGTAGCCACGCTGAGGCAGGCCCTGCTGTTGAGGAGTCGCAGCATTGTTGTGGGAGATGTTATTTGTGATTGTCACATTCGACAGCGAGCCCCCTCCCCCATAATCGGCATCGCGAATACCATCCGGACCACCCCAGAACTCATTGTCCTCAACATTTATGGTGTCCATGCTTAGCCCTTGGCTGAATGCAAAATCAAGGTCCCCGGCAGTGGCGCCGCCTCGCACAATATTGCCCTTAATGTTAATTTGCATTAAGCTCCCTGTGTCCCAGCACTGAAAACCAGGTCCATCGCAGTCCTCTACCTGGATCGCGATGCCATCGTCTCCGCCTGTTGATCCACCTGCCATATTGTCCACGAAGTTATTCACGATGTCCCCCCATGAAGCATGGGTCACATGAATACCATCCAAATTGGCAAAGTTATTTGACATATTCGTGTCTTCAACATCGTTGTTAAGGATGCAAAAACCCGAGGCGCCGTTGTGAATGCCGATCGCATACGTGGATGGATTGCGCGTAGCAACATTTTGTACGAGATAATTGGTTCCGCCACTAAGATCAAGTAAATAGTTACTTAGGCTCCGAGTAGTCTGGTTGCTTCCGTTTTGGTTGAGCGTCATATTCTGAATCGTGAGGTTGTTGTTTGCGCTCGTCTGGATAAGCGACCCGGACCCCAAACTCGTGGTTGCTTGAATGATCGTCGTTGCCTCACTGGCTCCGATGAGATTCACGCCGGTTTGCACCGTAATTGTGTTGGAAATGTAGTAGGTACCTGCCTGTAAAACGACATTCCCTCCGCCGGCAGCGGAAGCTGTACTGATAGCACTATTGATCTCCGCTGAGCTATCGCCGCCACCCGAGACCGGCGCGGGAACGTTCACAGTGTAGGAAGGCGATCCGGCGCCTGACGCGTTGCTCATTAAGCACTGCGGTGGAGCGGTTGCCGCCAGCGCATGCTGGCTACTTACGGCCACGGCGAAAACCGCGGTCACTATCAAGAAAATGCAAAACGATTTTTTCACGTCTGTTTACCTCACAAAGTTGGGCGGACACCGTTCTAACGCTGCCTGCTTGTTTAGGACACTGGATGCTAACGCTAAAGCCACGCTTAGACATGACGCGACTTGACGTAGCTCGTCGTTGAATATCTACCTGCACTTCCTCCGCTGTTGAACGCGCACCGGCAATGTATTCATCTCCATGAAGCTTCCCTAGAGTGTTAATGACGGTGGCAGGTATTTGGTCTGAGCAGCAAAGTCAATGTTGGGCTCTGGCCCCATCAATATCTCGATTCTCCCTCCATCTGCGATTTCGCTATGGCGAAACCATGCGCGCCTCTGAACCTCGCCGTTAAGAATGAACGACCGAATATACTTGTGATCTGGATCCAAACGGGTGACGTCGATAACGAGCTCCCGCCCATATCCTTGCAGGCCGTGACCATAGGTATTTATGCGCACGATCATTGACTGCGCTTTTGATTCAATACACTTGCCATGCTCTCGCCCCGCTCTGCTTTTGTCGTCAATTGCAGCTCTACCTGAGATTGTTCCTTAGCCGGAATTCTCAAAGCGGTAAAACAGCCAAACCGATCGTATCCTGTCGACCATTCATCGTCTTTAGTGCTCGTTGCTAGATTTGGCGAACCGAGCGGCAACTTCCGCAGGGGCTTCCCGTTCCGTACTACATTTAATGCTTTGGCGCCGTGGATTCGAATGACATAGGACTGAAGGGATGGTGAATAGGAGCCCGACGGCTGATCAAATGTGATCCACGTGGAGTGTTTATCTTGCCTGGCGTGAATAGCCTGACGATAAAAGACGCCTTGCTCGTAGGCGTATGTTTCGCCGTCGTCATCATAGTAGAGAAACTCAGTTTCCCCCGAGCCGGGAAACACGTCAATTGTCACTTCCTTAAAGTGGTGCTCATCGACGTAGTTCTGCCAGGGTTGCGACGCAAGAATCGATCCGCTTCTCACGAATAAGGGGATGTCTTTCCATGCAGTGCTGTCGATTCCATATGAGATGGTTTGCCCGCCTTTCAGACGCGTTCCTTTGAAGTAGTCGTACCATGTTCCAGCAGGAAGATAGACTTTATGCACTGTTTCTCCGCGGGTCACAACAGGAGAAACAAGCAGCGAATCACCAAACATCCACGACGAACTCTCGTTAGACATCTTTGGATCATCTGGGAAAATCCAGAACAGCGGCCGGACAATTCCAATCCCCGTCTCATTAGAGATACGTTCATATGAATATATATATGGAAGCAGTTCATATCGCAGGCGAATCGCGCTCGTTGCCGCACTTTCGGCGGCAGGGCCATATAGCCACGGCTGACGCTTCTCGCCTAGATCTCCGTGCACGCGATCAATCGGAATGAACGCGGCAAACTCCATCCAGCGGGCATAGTTCTCTGGCGAAGGATGCCCAAAGAATCCGCCTGTATCCATACTCCAGTGCGCTTCACCCAGGTTTTGCGCCGTCAACATTCGCATCCGTTCATGCGACATACTCTGGAAGCCTGTCTGAATATCGCCCGACCACCCCGCGTAGCCGTAGCGTTGGGCGCCCAGATAGAAGGTCCTGTTGATTGACCATACCCGCTGATTTGAATCGCTTCTCTGGCCTTCGTAGAGGCATCGTGCCATGTTCATAAACTGAAAGTTATCGAAGTAGAATGAATGCCCATTTCCTACATCAGTTACATCCGCCTCATCGTTCCACCATCCCGCCATACCAGTATTGAAAACGGGTTTCAGGTGGTCCCAATACCACGAACGGGTTTCAGCTTTTGAGAAGTCAAGGTCACGGGCTGCTCTATTCGTGAAGTAATCCCGTGCGGCTGGCTCGCCAGGGTACCACAGATTGTGGGTTTCTGCGTACGCGGCAGCTTCATGCATCTCATTTGAGTTCCCGCTTTTATAAAGCATAACTCTTGGCTTTAGGATGCCCGCAACCTTAACTCCTTCCGTACGCAGTTGCTTTGCGAAGTCACCGCTTGCTCCTCCAGGAAACTTATTTGGCGCAACATTGCCTGATGAGGACGTGCTATTCCATCGCCATTCTCCGTAGTTGTCTTCTCCCCAAGCCTTCCAGTCAAAATCCAGAACAAGTGCGTCTAGTGGAATCCTTTTTGATCGATACTGGGAAACGATTTGGTGCAGTTCCTGCTCATCCGATCCGAACTGGCTGTTGATGAAGCCTAGAGTCCATTTCGGGGCCATGGGTGGGCGTCCTGTCACAGCACTGAGAGCCGAGATCACCTCTACAGGGCCACCTACCATTGCAAAGTACTCAAGATCGGCGCGGGATTCATCTTGAAACTCAATTACATCGTCGCGGGTTTTGAATTTGCCCCCGTCGGAATCGATCAGTACGCCGTATTGCGTTGTGAAGAACCATGGGGCCCCTCCTTTACCTTGTGCTCCAGCTGTGATTTCTGCTCCATTTGTCCTTAGTAATCCCCCCCCTGTTTCTTCCATACTGAGGCCACTCATTCCATACAGTTCGTCCTCTACAGCATGGGTAAATGCTGCTCGGTGAGCGCCCGCATTGTGCAATGGATCCGTCTGCTTCAGCAATGATTTGCCTTCGGGGGTTTTGATCGAGATCTCCAATTCGGACCCGCAAACCACTGAAACTGACATTTTCGAAGTGGCGACACTCACAGAATTGCCTTTGCTCTGAACCGATGCGCGGAAATCCTCAGGAACGGCCAATCTCGGATCCACCACCAACGTCCGCGCGCTTCTGTGCCCTTCGGGTTGCAAGTCAACTCGCACCGTGTCGGGACGAATCATATCGACGTCAATTACTCCATCCCCGTTGGTCAGATGGATTCCTCTTTCGCCCCTGCTAACGGCACAGCCGCCGACGGCCACGTTTTGTCCAGCGGCGTGATCTACAACAATCAACACACCTAACAAAGCCGCGATCGTCGTCAACTTTTCTGTAGTCACGTTGTCTATACTCTCCTCTTTGTCACATTCTTTGTCCGAGTTGGGGGTACGATTCAAAGGCTCCCTAGGTGAACAGCGCCTACGACCCAATAAGTGCTTCCCAAGAAGGTCCTACGGCACATCATCTGCCCCAACATACTGCCTTTCTTGAACGGCGATGACCGCAGCCTCGCGGTGTTGTTTCTGGACGACCTTCATTTTCTCGAACGCCGCTTGCGCGTCCTTACTATCTCCAACCTCTCGGTAGAGGCGGAATAGCCGATAGTAGATGGAGCCATCTGTGTCACTTTCGCATCCCATGGTCAAATGATCGATTGCGCGTGCTGTTCTGCCTGTTTCCGACTCTACGATTCCCAGAAGGGCATAGACGTGAGGAATCACCTGTGGTTTAGAATGCAAGGCTTTGAAGAGAAATGGCTCGGCGATAACGTATTGCTGTTGGCTCACAAAGACTTCGCCCAACAGAAGATTGGTCTCTGGATCATTTGGAATGTGGTCTAAGGCGGCTTGCGCCATCTGAATCGTTTCGCCCAGATTACCGTTGCCAAAATACCCGTATGCCAAGCCCAACAGTGGGGCAGGATCATCCGGCGAAATCTCGTGCGCCCTTCTGTACTCGTCCAAAGCGTCGTCATAGCGCCGATTTCGCCGAAAGGTGTCACCGAGCAGAAGGTGGGTTTGCTCCGATTCTGGCTTCAGTTCCTCATACTTAGCAAGAGCCTGATTTGCCAGCTCCTCATTTGCTTTGATCGACCAATACAGACCTTCTCCCGACCCCGGTGATAGTTCGTCGAGAAGATTGCCTGCGGTCGCTGACAGATCAAACTCTCCAGTCAGGAACGAGCACACAGCAAGAATTCGTAAGCTTTCTCTATTATTCCCGGAGGGGTGCATCGCATGGCCCCTCGCGCACAGCTCATAATTACCTTGTGCATAGTCCTCTTTCGGACTTAACTGAGAAACAGCATGCCTCAGCTCATCCTTGTCGAGCGTGTCAGTTTTATCAAAAAGAGCTCGCCGTTCCTTTAAGGTCAGTGCATCGTACAGGCCATCCGAAAGCTCTCCGATCGCACGCTTCTCCCCTAGGAAAGCCCAAAGGGATGTACGCTGCTCGGGTGTGAGTGCGTCTATAAGGAACGATGCGTTGGCAGAAAGGAAGCCGTGATCATGACTCCATATCGTTTGTAGAGTTTCAAAAGCCGCGTCACGCGAGTTTTCTTCGAGTTGTATGGAAGCTTTGGCAAGTGTTGTTAAAGCACAAGCGTGGTCGATTGAAGTCTCGCCCGCAAGCAACGCTTTGGCAGTTGCGATGTCCCCTTGTTTCAGGTATATAAATGCAAGCTCGGCTTTTGCGCACGGTGGAGGGTCCGCCGCAGCCAACACTTCCTTATACAAATCCACCGCTTCCATATATCTCCGGAGTTTGACCAGCGACTCTGCGAAAAGCATCTTTGTGTACACTGAGTCGCGGTTCACCGCGGAAATCTGGCGGGAGTCGGACTCTACTTGACCAAGAAGCGCGATGCCTAAGTTAAACCACGCTTCCCCATCGCGTGAATCTAACTTCGTAGCCTGCCCAAATTGCCTTGCTGCGAGACCAAGCTCTCCAAGCATCGAATACGCTCGCCCCAATGCAACAACCGCCTGAATATCCGTGCTGCGCATTCTGACAGCCCTTTCCAGAAAGGGGAGCGCTTCTTTCGCCTTGCTCAGATGCAGATTTTCCATTCCAATGAACAAATTGGGCACATACAAAGCGGGCTTAATTTGGTAGGCTCTCGTAAAGCTTTCGAGAGCTTCCGAATGGAGCCCCATTTGGTATTGCATTAACCCAAGATTGGTCCATAATTCCGAACTATCTTGTCTCCCTTTCAGGGCGTGTTTGTAGAGCTCAGCAGCAGATGCGAAATCGCCCTGCTGCTGTTTTTGCTGTGCTTCAGAAATGAGTGTGTCCCAGAGAGATGGATTCCCTTGGCCATGCCCCAACTGCGACATGGCCAGAAGAATCAACCAACTAAATCGTACTAACCGGTTCATTGAAACCTTTACCAGTAGAATTTTCCGGCAAGCTGTACAGATCTTGCGGGAAATGCTTGTGTGATCTGGCCAAAGCCCGATGGGCAGGTTCCCCCTCCCCCGGCATTTGGATCACATCCTGGGTAACTCGTGCCTGAGGGAGAATAGAATTGAGCGTGATTAAACGTGTTGAACATTTCGGCTCTAAATTGCAAGCGCATGGACTCAGCAATTCCCCAATTCTTCATGATCGCGGTGTCCCAGTTCTGATAACCCGGACCACGGAGGTTCGAAAAATATCGGGGAGCCGTTCCGAACGTGCCGTACGGTGCAAAGCCGAAAGCTCCTGTATTGAACCACTCGGAGATCGAGGGGTGCGAGACATGCACGTTCCCCACTACGTCGGGGCGCGGGTTGCCTCCAAATGAGGGAATATTGGCACCAGTGATGTTGATCGGAATGCCTTGCTTGAAGGTCGCGATCTGTGAGACTTCCCATCCCCCCAGAACCGCATTTGTGGCTCGGTTCATTTGTTTTCCAAGCGCTCTTCCGCGCCCAATTGGCAATTGATAGACGTAATTCGCTACGAGACTGTGCGGTATGTCCCCGGCGTCTACACTTTTCTCAGCCGCCATGTTGAAGCCGTTTGCTGGAAGAGTGTTTCCGGAATACGACCACTGGTCGTTGCCTTCAACATTGTCAAGAAACTTGGAGTACGTGTACGACACTAAGGCCGTCAGCCCCTTGTTGACCCGATGGTTGTACGTGACTTGCAGCGAGTTGTAGTTTGAGAATCCGATGGGTGCATCCTGCTCGCCAACACTGCAATACTCCGGATACGGTTGCAGAAGCTGGTATTGCGGAACGGTCTGCTGAGCGAGAGCGCAGCCGCTATTCGTTATAGAACCGTAAAATGGATTGGGCACTAAGCTATTCAAAGCGTCCGCGCCCATGGAAAGGTACTTCGGATCAAGCTGGGTGCGATTAATTCCCTCCTCGATCATGTGGATGCCGTGATTGCCCACATAATTGACATCGAGAGAGTCGTTCGGTGTAGCTGCCCACTGCAATCCAAATAGATACTGTTGGACATACCCTGCTGCACGCTGTCTAAAGTTGCTATAGACGTTGTAGCCGACCTGTTGCAGCTCGCCCAGTGCGTTTCCGGTAATCGCCGTATAACCGTTCGGCCATGGATTCGACGTGGATACGGCGGGATTTGGATTGATGTTGTTCAGAGTTGCGGGAACCGGCGTTGAGGCTGAAAAGCCGTCCGGCTGCGCCATCCAACAGCACGCGATGGATTCCGGATAGAAAATCCCATATCCACCCCGCACCACAAGAGATGGCATCGCCTGATAGGTGAATCCTAGCCTTGGGGCGAAGTTCTTGTAATTGGTGTTGTACATGCCACGGTCGCCATCAGAGAGGAATTGTAGGGCCCCATCAAGTTGGCCGGTGGCTGCGCTGCTGATTGGATTGAGAAGCTTCGTGTTAAATACCGATGCCTGATTGTCATGATACGTAGTCGGCATTTGTAGCTCATACCGGAAGCCTAAGTTCAAGGTCAAACGATTGGTTGGTCTCCAGTCGTCCTGGACGTACCAGCCAAGGTTCTTAGTCGAGGCGGATGGATTATATGGGATGCCGGTGTTTCCACCATCCAGCACGCCGAGCAGGAATTGGGCCAATCCATTACCAGTAGTGAAACCAGGAAGATTATTCGGGTCTGGACCGGAGGAGAAATTACCGTAGGAGTTTAAGGTGGTTTGCTGGGTGTTCTTTTCGTAGTCTCTCATTTCCACGCCCATAAACCCGAAATTGAGAGTGTGCCGCCCCAAAAGCTTAATGAAATCCGTGGCGATGCTGCCAGCGGGGCCGTGATTCATGACATTCTCTCCGGATGCCGGCCCAAGAGACGATACGGACCCGATGTTTACAATCGGAAACTCCTGGGAGTGAGCGTCAAGATAGCTTGGAAGACCGAGGGTTGACGGTTTGAAACCCAATGATTGGTTTGTGGAGGTCTCGTGCCAGGCTTGCGCACCTGCCGCCACGTTCACTGTGAAGGTTGGAGTAAATACTTCCGAGTAACCGAGCGCAATGTTCCAACGGTTATTCGGTCTTGCATTGCCAGGACCAGCCGGGTCGCTGCTCCCCCAATAAGCCTGCTCGCCGGTCTTGAACTCCTCTTTATACGAGAAGCGGGCGTACGCGCGGGTGTTTGAGTTGACGTTACGATCCACTCTCGCCATGTATTCATTTGAATGGGCCGGAGCGGTCGCTGACGCTACATAGTTGTTGTACGGCGACGCATTCGTCGGCTTAGGAAAGTAACTGGCGAGTTTTTGCGCTACCGAATCCATAGAGCCAAGCGTCGTGATGTCGTTGTTTTGAATCGGATCGCGAATGATGCCTGTCCGGTTGGCAGTCAGGCCTGTTGTCAGGTCCGCCTGGCCAGCAACAATCGCGTGCGCGCTGCGCGGATCATAGATTTGCCCAACGTAGATTGGTCTACCCTCGGCATCGGTTCCGTTCTGTGGTCCGAGCAAGCTACTGAAGTTCCCAGCCAGGAAGTTGGCATTGGGAACAGTGAATGCATCATTGCCGGGAGTTGATAAAGCCAGGTGCTCGAAGAGCCCAAAGAAGAAGGTCTGATCGCTGCGCATATGCAGGCTCGGAAGAACAAGTGGTCCTCCAGCTGAAGCGCCCATCTGATCTCGATTGAAAGAACCTTTTTTAAGATTGTTGTGGTTGTTAAACCAGAGATTGGCATCGAGGGCGCTGTTGCGATAGAACCCGTAGGCGTCTCCGTGGAAAGCGTTACCGCCTGATTTGGTTACAACGTTGACAACGTTGCCGGTGCTCCAGCCGTACTGCGCCGTGAACGAGTTATTCTGAATTTTGAATTCCTCGACGGAATCGACTGAAGGAACATAGATCACTCCTCCCCACGAGGAATCCTGATCCCAATTTCCATCCAGGAGATAGGCTGAACTGCCGAAGAAGCCGCCCGCGAAGTTCAAAAACGTTATGTCCTGATCGGCGTTGTCCGTATCGGCGCCACCTCCGCCCAGAAGGTTTTGCCTTTCGGAGGTGTTGCTTACCGAAGAGTTCAAAGTAATGAGGCCGTAAATGTTCCTCATATTGAGGGGCAACTCTACGATTTGTTTCGAGTCGACTTCGGCCGAGACGTTGGCATTGTCCGTGTTGAGCAGAGAAGCTTCCGCCGTTACCACTACCTCTTGGACTTCAGAGCCAACCTCGAGCACGACATCTTGTTTGGCCGAGCGCCCTGCGTCAAGCACGATTCCATTTTGCGTATATTCTTTGAAGCCCTTCGCCTTTATGACCAGAGTGTATGCGGATGGCGGCAATTGACTAAAGGAATAGTGTCCGGTTTGGTCGCAGGTGACGCTGCGAGACACCCCCTTCTCCTTGCTCGACAGACTTACGCTGGCCTGGGGTAGAACTCCCCCCGATGGGTCCTTCACCGTTCCGCTCAGAGTCGCGGTGGTGACCGCCAACTGGGCTTGTCCAAATTGAGCACAGCACGCCAGTACGGCCAAGATAGCCGTCCAAACGAGCATGCGCCTGATTCCTGATTCCATTTCAGCCTCCGAATTTCGATTCGCCGATGCCGTAAGTTCACGGTTTATCGTTGCGTTTGAAAATCATTGACTAAGCGAACATGGCGCAAGGACTGTACAGTGCGATTTCCGCAGATCTAAATATTTATCAATAGTTTAGGCGGCAGGTACAGTACCGGAGCAGTACAGCGGAAAGCCGACGCCTGTTCCAATTTGCAATTCCGATTTTGCAGCGGTATAGTGACCTCACATGAAATTGCGAAGTTTTAGCTGGGCCGTATGATCTATCCGAAGGTGGGAACCGTGGAATCAACCTGCAACCAGGTCACGGAACCAGCGGAACACCCAGCCGATTCGATACCTGACATCTCGCCTAAGGCTGTACTTCTGGCACTTGAGGAGATTGTCCGCAGTTCGCTCTTCCGAAAAAGCAAACAGTGCCAGGTACTTCTTCGTTACGTTGTAAAACACAGCTTGACAGGAGAGGAAGAGCTGCTGAGGGAGCGTGTCATCGGCAGCGAGGTGTTCGGCAGGCGGCCTGATTATGATGCTTCGAACGATCCTATTGTGCGTGCTCGAGTGGGCGAGTTGAGAAAGCGGCTGGCCCAATATTATCTAGGCTTTTCTAGAAAAGAGTCCTCGATTCGAATCGAAATCCCGCTGGGCTCCTACAAGGCTATGTTTGTGCGGGTAGCAGATGATGATTCGGTTGCCGGCCCGCAGGCTCAGAGTACAAACAGTCCATATAGCGAATTGTGCAACCCTGATGATACAGATCCCAAATTTGGTTCCGCAGCGAATCAGGCCCCCAGAGAGCCGAGCGTAGGTTTCTGGACGTTCTGGCGGAAAATCTCTCTCATTCTCGCGACTTCTTGCGTCATTGTGGTTCTTGCCCGGCTAAGCTTTCAAGCTTACCGAGCCAATGGAGTCGAGCATTTCTGGGGTCCGGCACTGCACAGTCCCACACCCATCCTCATCTATACCGGCACTAACGTTGTCTACCGATTCTCACCTGGATTCCTCGCGAGATACCGCGAGGCTCATGGCCTATCCGATCCTGGACCTGAACTGGTGGTCGATTTAAAGTCGCTGCCAAACATCGATCCGAGTGATCTCGAGGTGCACGCCACGTCGTTTGTAACTGTAGGCGACATCTCCGCTTGCTCAGCAATTACATCTGAACTATCCCGGCTCAATAAACCATACCAACTGCGATATGCGAGTGATATTTCTGGAGGCGATGTCCGGTCGGCTTCTGTCATTTTCATCGGTGCATTCAATAATGCTTGGACTTTAAAGGTCACAGAGCCTCTAAGGTTTACATTCGAACACGGGACCACCATCCGAGACAGATTTAACCATAGCCGGTTCTGGTCGGTTCGCAAAAATCCAGATGGGACGGTTTCTGATGATTATGCCGTCGTGTCGCGAATTCTATCCAATTCAGGTGAATTGGTAGTGGTCGCTGCGGGAATTGACGAGTATGGTACCGAGGCTGCTGCTGAATTCATCAGCAATCCGTCAGCATTAGCCAACCTGGAGAAGAGACTGCCGCGCGGCTGGGAGAAAAAGAACCTTCAAATCGTGCTGCACGCTAAAGTCGTTGACAAATCTCTTGGCGGACTAGAAGTCGTAGACGTATCCTCGTGAATGTAAGTCCAGCCATTTGATGGATAGGACTACGGCAGGGAGAGTGGGGGCAAGTTTGGGGGCAATTGACGGCCAGAACCATGCTATTCTCTCTGCGTAAAATCCACTGTTTAAATGACTTTTCAGCGGCGTCCCTGGCACCGTTCTTAGATTCTTACCGTTTCATTCGTAAGTAGGAATGCTTCAACAAAATCAGGCGGCTTGGAGCGGTTGGATGTAGAGTTGCGGGTCGACTTCGTGCCTGCGACAGGTACTGGTGAAGCTTGCCAGGATGGCTGCCGTTCGGCCGCCGCGCGGGTTTCCGACGAAGAGCGAATCCTTTCGATTTAAAATAATGCGCTTCATCTCTCTCTCGCTGACGTTATTGTCGATCGCCACCGCGCCGTCTAAACAGAACACGTTCAGTTCCGCCCATTGGCCCAGGGCGTAGTTCACCGCCTCGGCCATGGGATGCTTGGGCAGCAACTGCTCTTTCCAGGTGAGAAGCTTCTCGCGCAGATCAGCCAACACCGGCGCCGACTGTTCCTGACGCAGCTTCAGGCGCTCTGGCACGGCGCTATCCCGTGGCGCAATTCCGCCGCCTCCAGGTGCCCACTATTGCTGTCACCCGCGGGCAATCTATCTCTGGCTGGGAACCGTTGAAGGGATCGTGCGGCTAAAGACCAGCGAACTCTATTCCATGGGAGCGAATCCCACTCATCCTCTTTCCAGCATCGTCCTTACCAGAAAAGACGGGCTGCGCGACAGCCAAGTGCGCCAGGACTCGGTGCTGCGATCCAGGGATGGGCGCATCTGGTTTGTCACCACCAAGGAAATCGCCTCGGTCAACCCGGCAGACATTCATTCCATCCCTGCGTTCGCATCCGTTGAGGGCGTAATGATCGACGGCCAGCTCGCGCCGTTGCAGGGCATCCTGACCATACCTCCCGGCCATCATCATTTCGAGTTGCTCTTCACGGCTCCGGCCCTCGATGTATCACAGGAATGGTTGCAATTCCGCTACCGGTTGCAGGGCTGGGACCAGGATTGGGTCGCTGCGGGCAATACCCGTACAGCATCGTACAACGGCATTTCCCCGGGCACATATCGATTCAGTGTCATGTCCTCCAGCTCGCCCGGCATCTGGAGTTCAGCCGGAGATCCACTTGTGATCGCCGTGCAGCCCCACTTCTATCAGACCTTCTGGTTCTATGCCATCTGCCTGCTGACCGTAGCCGGCGTAGTGTGGGCTCTTTACAAGAGGCGTGTGGCGGAGGTTGCGGCTCAGTTGAACTTTCGACACCAGGAACGCCTGGAAGAACGGTCCAGAATCGCGCGCGATCTGCACGATACGCTCCTGCAGGGCGTGCTCGGCGTATCCATGCAGATCTATGTGGCGGAGAAACAGGTGCCGGCGGCTCTCCCGCCAAATTGATCCTCTCCCGTGTGGTGCGCAGGGTGGGAGAAGTCATCGAAGAGGGGCGCAGCGCGCTTGAGGATTTGCGCTCACCGGTCTTCCACGACAATACCCTGGAAGAAGCGCTGGTTCGCGCCGTAGACGAACTCGCGGCCGGCGATTCGATTCGCCCCACCGTTACCATCAGTGGCATTCCACAGTCTCTCAATTCTGTGGTGCGGCAGGAGGCCTACCACATTGGCCGTGAGGCACTCAACAATGCTCTCCGTCACGCCGCTGCAACCGCAATCGACATTGAGATCGTCTACTCGCCGCACACGCTGCTATTGCGGGTGCAGGATGACGGCCGAGGAAACGACGACATCTCAAAGACCGCGCCCGCCGGGCATTGGGGCATGATCGGCATGCGCGAGCGCGCTGACCATATCGGCGCGCACCTCAAGGTATCGAGCCGTTCCGGTGCTGGAACCACGATTGAGCTGACCGTCCCGGCTCGTACCGCGTACACTGTCTATACTCGCACGTTGGCGTTCAGCGGCAAGCGGAAACGCCGATCCCTCTGGGCTCGTGCGGCTGCGCTGCTTCGCCACTTCAACGACTGACGTTTCGGTGGAGACACCCGAAGGAGCAAGCTTTGAGCGAAAACTCCCCCATTCGAATTCTGAGCGTGGACGACCACCCTGCGCTGCGCGAGGGTATCGCCACCATCATCAATCAGGAACCGGATATGCAACTGGTCGCGCAGGCATCGACCGGACATGATGCCGTGCTCCGCTTCCGCGAATTCCAGCCGGACGTCACCCTGATGGATGTGCGCCTTCCAGATATCGGCGGCATCGATGCCTTGGTGGCGATTCGCGACGAGTTCCCCAAGGCCAAAGTCATCATGCTCTCAACCTTCCAGGGCGACGCGGAGATTACCCGGTCGCTGGCAGCTGGAGCCCGCGGCTATCTGCTCAAATCCATGGCCCCGGATGAAATGTTCACGATGATCCGCACCGTACATGCAGACAAGAAGTGCATCCCGACGCGACTGGCCGAGCAGTTGGCAGAGCACATTGCTACGGAGCCGCTCACCGAGGGTGAAATCGAGGTCCTGCAACTTGTGGCAGCGGGCACTGCAAATCGCGAAATTGGAAAAGCGCTCTTCATCACCGAACAAACGGTGAAGGCTCACCTGCGGCACATCATGCAGAAACTTGAAGCCAAAGACCGCACACAGGCCGTCACCATCGCAGTACGCCGCGGAATCATGCCCTTGTAACCGCACCCCCTTCGCGAAGATGCTTCAGAACAATTGCTTGTAAGAACCGTTGCGCTGGTTCTGCCCCGGAAACGTGCTGAATCTGCTTTTCTCCGAGGAATGAAAGCCACCTGAAACAGCGCAGAAGACACGAAACGGAATTTTAAGCACGCTAAGCGGCAACGGCTGAGTCGTGCGAATGGGTTCGAAGGGGAAGGAACTGATCTGGGCCCAACGCCGGGGACAATCCCCGGTTGTAGTCTCCAGCCAAATTGAGGCGCTGTTGCACGGATAAGAATCAAGATCGGCTAATCTGAGACAGATTACGGAAAGGCTGTCGGCGTGGCCGTACTCAATCGAATGCTCGACGCGGGCCACCGGGGCTCTGCCCGCGGTCTCAATATTGCCACATAAACGCACTGAGAAGAGGGTTGCTCGGCCCTTGTCCGATCCATGCAACAACGCCTGCTCAGGTTGCGCGTCCTGCACTCGGCCTGATCTTCGCACATGCAGATGCCGCCGCAGCCTCATGAATACCCTTCACCAAATGTGAGCCAGAACCTAAATAATTGTGAAAATGACGGCTAAAGGCAACTGAGTTTCCGCAGCGCTTGCCAGCGATAGACGCATAAAGTCTCGCCTGTCTATCTGAAAAACCACGAGGCTCCTTTACGGGCCGTCCTGTTCGGTTGAACTTCTTACTTCGCAGTCTCAGCGCCCTGTACAGTTTGCGGCGCAAATGCATCCACAAGCGAAGTCACTTTGAGTTTCTTTTCCACCTCGTCCAGGCTGCCGGCACTGATGACCTTGATCTTGACGGATTCTCCTGGAACCAGATCGACGAAGTTATCCGACACCTGCGCCTCGAGGTCGCCAAATGTCAGATACACATCCCGAGCCAGCACCTTCGAGGACAGCGTCAGATCATAGCCATCGTCATTCCTACTGACTTTCGTTTCAATGTTCGCGGGCAGCAGACGTACCTGTTTCGTCGGCACAAGATAATTCACGTTTCGCGACTCAACATTTCCGTCCACGATGAAGTCAGTCACTAGCGCAAGCTTTCCCAGGTCTTGTTCACTCTTCAAGAGAGACTGAAAGGTAATATCCATGTAGGTGTCGCTCGACAGGGGCGCAAGAGTGATTTGCTTCTGTTCCTCCTTGATCACCGCTCCATCCATCGATAGCACGCGCGCACGCAGAGTACCCGATGCAGGTTGCGTCTTGTCCGAAATCACATACACCGTTACCTTGCCGTCCTCCACCAGCGGCGAAACCAGGATCGGGCTGTAGAACCGGCGTGCATAATATTGAAGAGCTTTCCATCGCCCGTAATAGTCGATGCTTGACCAGGAAGCCACAGGCCAGCAGTCGTTGAGTTGCCAGATGAGCGAACCCATGATGCGCGGTCGGCTGCGCCGCATGTGTTCTGCGCCCACCTTCACCCCTTCGGCTTGCAATACCTGGCTTACATAGAGGAACGACGCAAAATCCTTCGGCTCCGCATAGTCTCGAAGAAGGTAGTCGTGGATGATCGAATTCCCCTCATTGTTCTTCTGGTGCGCGAGCATCACGGGCGTGAAGATGTTGGCGCGATCCTCGGCATTGGTAAACGACTCAACGGTGCGCAATTCAGGAAATGATTGAAAACCATACTCCGAGGTAAATCGATAGAAATGCTTCCGGTAATTGACGAAGGGTTCCCGTCCATGCCAGATGCTCCAATCATGCGCATCGCCTGCTTGAAACGTGTCTGAAGTCTCTTCGTAGTCTGCGCTCGGCGAACTGGGCCAATAAGGGATCTCCGTGTCCTCGCGCTCAATGACCCGTGGCAGGACTCCGCTGAAAATGGTCAGATAGTTCTTCCAGATCTGCGATCTGCCTTCGGCCGATTGGCCTCCAAGGAAGGCATTCAGCACGGACTCCACTTCATTGTTGCCTGACCACAGCGCGATGCTGGGATGATTGCGCAGCCTGTTTACCTGGTATTCCGCTTCATGCTCGATGTTCTGCTTGTATTCGATCGATCCCGGATACCAGCTGCTGGCAAACATGAAATCGTTCCAGACCATCAGACCCAATTCATCGCATATTTCATAGAACTTGTCAGACTCGTAGTAGCCGCCGCCCCACAGGCGCAGCATGTTCATGTTGGCGTCTTTCGCAGATTGCAAGATCTGCCGGTAGCGCGCCTCGGTCACTCGCTCAGGAAAGCTGTCGAAGGGAATGACATCCGACCCCTTGATGAAGATGGGGATACCGTTGACTATAAACTCAAACGACCTACCCCACTCGTCCGGCTTCTGCCGCAACACCATGGATCGCAGACCTGTACGTACGGTCTTGGTGTCGAGACGATGCGAATCGTCGCTGATCGCCGCCTCAAACGTGTAACGTGGCTGCGCGCCATACCCCGACGGAAACCACAGCGCCGGCTTGGCTATTTCCACGGGAACGTCGATCGTGTTGTCGCCCGCATGCAAGTGAACCTGCTGCCTGATCTCGGTGGGCTTTCCGCCCTGCGAATAGCTCAGTTTGAGCTGAGCGGTGATCTCGCCCGAAGAAGCGACCTTCACCTTGGCAACGACATGAGCCACTTCGGCGCTGATATCCGGCTGCTCGATCTGAACATCTTGAATCCGCGCCCGATCCCATACCTCGAGGTAGACCGGTTGCCAGATTCCGCTGGTCACAAAGCGCGGTCCCCAATCCCATCCATACTCATACGCCGCCTTGCGCAGATAGGCTTTCTCAGGAACATGCGTCTCCGAATGATTCTTGTCCGCCGCTGCTAAATCGTCGGCCGCTTTGATCGCCGATTCAAATTCGACGCGAATCGTATTCTTGCCTCTCTTGAGCAAAGGCTTCGCATCGATGCGCCAAGCGCGAAACATGTTATCGGCTGAAAGCGCCGGCTTGTCATTGATCAAGACCTTCGCTGTCGTGTCGAGCCCTTCAAATACCAACTCGATGTGACTGTGCGAAAGCATTTCCGCCGTCGCATCAAACGTGGTTCGATACGTCCAATTCGCATTCTCGATCCATTGCAGTTTTGACTCGTTGTCACGATAGTAGGGATCGGGAATCAGCTTGTTCCGAAGCAGGTCGAGATGCACATCTCCCGGCACCTGTGCCGGAAGCCATGTTGCATCTCGAGCCGACTTGCCGCTGTCCTCCTGGTGAAACTCCCAATTCTCATTAAGGCTCATGGTGCGCCTGGCATCGCTTTGTGCAAAAGAGAACAATCCAAAAACGAGAAGGCTCATCGCCGCAACAGGGTTTAAGACTCGTGCCAGTTTCATCCGATCCACTCCATCTCATCAACATCCAAATATCGTTGCGCTGCCGTTGTCCTTAGCGATTCACGACATTGCGTGGCGTCCCAGTCAGGATCGAATCGAGCCGTTCGCGGGAGCATGCTCCTATTTTCATTCAGGTATCGCCTGTGCGACTCGGCAGGCAAAATCTGCTCCATCTGGGACCGATACCATTTGTACCACAAACCCCAAGTGAGTGGCTCGCAGCGCAACCGTGCCTTCCACGTCCGAGCAGCGTCCCGGTCCCTCCGAGAAGGCTCACCAATTGCTTCGCGCAGTACATCCCCAAAGCTGCTGGCCGATCGCATCCCAGGACCATGGGCTGCGGAACGCTGTCTTGAATCGCTATGGAAAATCTCATGGCATCGTTTCCAAGCAAGACGAGATCGGCTCGCGATTCTACAAGCTGCGAATGGCTTCCGTCGCCACCTCGGTTTGCCCCTTGCCCGGACATAGCGGTCTCCATAAATAACTCAAAACAAGTCAACAGGTTGAGGTACGGGATAATTCGTTGACAAGCCCCAGAACCGAATGATAGATTCATTAAAATATGGAAGCGGTACCAGCCAACCATCGTCCGTACACGGCAGGTCTGTGCGCTGGTGCCCTCCTGTGGCTGGGGCTCGTTCCCCTCCCTTTTCTCCACGCCGCGGCCGCTCCCGCTGAAACTGTAAAGACAATCTACGTCATTCCCGGATCTCACTGGGATCTCGGCTTCTTACGCCCTCCCCTGCAGGAAATGGACGTCATCAAACCCCACCTCGACGCGGTGATCGATGCCTGTGCCGCAGACCCGCAATTCCGATGGATGATCGAGAGCGTATGGCAGCTGCAGGCATGGGTCGAGCGCACCAACGATCCGGCACAGATTGAGCGCCTCGCTGCGCTGCTGCGCAAGGGGCAGATTGAGCTGTCTGCCTCCGATGGCAGTATGCACACCGAATTCATGGGATCCGAGGAACTCAATCGCATCGCTACCGGACGTATCGCATTCGAACATCGCTTCGGCATTCGTGCTGACGTCGCCATGATGAATGACGTGCCCGGATTCTCTCTTCGCCTGCCCCAGGTTCTGGCCCGGTCTGGCGTCAAGTATCTGATCACGGGGTCCAACACCGCGTTGGGTGGCGGCACGCAGCTGGCTCCCGGCAAGATGCCGGTCTATTGGGAGTCGCCCGATGGAAGCAAGATCTTGATGTGGCAGACGCAAAGCGCAAACGGCGGCTATACGGAAGGTCTTGCCGACTATTTCCTGGCCCCCACAGCGCAGGATCCCTATCTCCACACGCGCTTTTATCCCAAAGAATGGACCGGATTATCCAACCTCGAGATCATGCAGCGCGGCGTCGATAAGCTGCTCAAACAGTACGCCGATGCGGGTTATCGTCATTCGACCCTCGCCGTACTGTTTATGCACGATGGTATTGGTCCGGAATACGAGCTGAAAGACCTGCTCCCTGCGGTCCGCGCCTGGAATCAAGCAGGCAAGTCTCCCCGGATCGTCGTCGCCACGCCTTCCGAGTTCTTCCGCAACCTCACTGCAAACGGCGCCAACGACATTCCCGTGTACCAGGGCGATTGGGCCGGCCTATGGTCCCAGGTCAAGCTAAGTTCCTCTGCAATGAGTGCGGATGCGCGGGCAGTGCAGGAGCAACTGCCCCAGGCCGAGACGCTCTGGTCGCTTCTGGCGCTGCATGGTCTGACCAGGAATTATCCGGGCGCTGAGTTCAAGTCAGACTACGGCCATCTCTTTGTGTATGACGAGCACAACGGCGCAGGCCAGGCGGGATGGCCGAAGGTCATGACCCACGCCGAAGTGCTGGAGCAGAACCGGCAATATGCAGATGCTCTTCGGGCGGTTCGCACATCCACAACAGCGCTCCTCACAAGCGGCGTTGCGAAGCTTGGTACAGACAGCGATCGCAATCGCCATGAGCGCGTGTTCCTCGTCTACAACCCACTGAGTTGGACATCTTCTCAACTGGTGCGCGTGCAGGGCCTCGATGGCGACTGGGTGGTGCGCGACGCAGCCACTCAGCACATCGTAGCTTCGCAGCACCTGGGCTCCGGCGATTTCTATTTTGAGGCGCAACAGGTACCGCCCATCGGTTATCGCACCTACTTTCTTGAGAAGGCGACTCAACCGGAAACAGCTTCGTCACCCGTCGGCTCTTCGAACCTAGAGAGCCCTTTCTTCGCGGTCGACATCGACCCTGAAACCGGTACGATTCGCCGAATCACGGACCGCCTGCAACACCGCGTATTGGTGAATGCGGCAGCAGGCGATCACGCGGGCGAGCTGATGCGCGGCTCGTCGCTGTACCCGTCGTCCGAGAAGCCGCAGCGCCCCGTCCTTCATCACGAACGCGGCAAATTGCTGGACCAGCTTGTCATCGAGAGACCCGGCTCGGCCTGGGCCAGGACCGTGATTGCTTTGCCACAGAGCGAGCCGGCCGTGCGCTTCGTCGAAGAAATCGACCGTAGTAAGCTGCCGTTCATCAAAAACGGCGAGCATAGCGAGCCATTTTCTTTTGCGTTCAAGTTTTCATTCGAGGGCAACGTGCAGAGATGGGTTGACAGCGGAGAAGGCCTGTATCAATTTCCGCAAGCGCTTCTGCCCGGCGCGCGCTCGGATGCTGCGGTACCCCGGCACACGCTCGTGTGGAGCGAGGATGCACCCCAGGCTCCCTATCAGGTCTTACTCGCGCAAAAGCAGGCCTTCTTCGACAAGTTTGATATCACGCATTCCGGATCAAGGTCCAGCCAGGGTGTCGAGGCGGAAGTCATGGTCAAGTCTGACCAGGGCGAAACGCGCGATGAAGGCATTGTGAGTTTCGACACATTCGAGCCCGGCTATCCAAGCACCTACACGTATGCGTTCGCGCTCACCAGCGGCGCCGGCCCAGCCGACCCGGTCGCCGCCCATCGCTTCGGCATGCAGGACGCATTCGTGATTACCGAATTAGCGCCGGCCCATCATCCTGCCGAGTGGACGCGCTCATTCCTATCCCTCTCCGCGCCCAATGTGATCGTTCTTGCCCTGAAACCGGACAACGATGATAAGCCGGATGACTTCATGCTTCGACTCCAGGAGATAGCCGGAAAATCAACTCGAGTCCATTTGAATTTCGCTCCGCCCATCCGCTCCATCACGGAAACAGACCTGGCGGATGATCAACTCCTGCGCGATGGAATCACGAAAAATGACCTTCATCTGTCTCCTTACGAGACTTTGACGCTGCGTTTCACTATCCCTCATCCCGTTCAAGACGTATCAAAGGAAAAGCATTGAAACGCCCTCGGCAGTACTTGTGTCTTTCTCATCTCACTCTCGTTTGCCTGCTGGTTCACGGAGCCTGGTCGCACGCCCAAAATATCGAAAAAGCCGACTGGACTGAGACCGCATCTTTTGACTACGGCATAAGCGCAGACATCACGTATGGAACATTTCAAAACGTTCCCGTTCACCTTGACGTCTGGAAAAATCTAAAAGCAACGAGCGCGCCGACCCTCGTATACATCCATGGCGGAGGTTGGGTATTTGGCGACAAGAATGGGGCCATCAATTCGTTTTTGCCCTACGTCAAGCGCGGTTGGAACATCGTGAACGTGGAGTACCGGATGGCGGGCACGTCTCCAGCTCCGGCGGCCGTCGAAGACGTTCGCTGTGCTCTGCGATGGATCTATCGAAATGCCGCAGAGTATCACGTCGATACGAAGCAGATTGTCGTTACTGGCCACTCAGCCGGCGGTCACCTCGCACTGATCGCCGGCATGCTCCCCAACGGTACTGATCTCGATAACCAATGTCCGGCCGGATCCGACGAACCTCCCATCAAAGTCGCCGCCATTGTGAACTGGTTTGGCATTAGTGACGTCAATGAAATCCTGCAGGGGCCCGGTCGCAGAACGTATGCGGTGGCATGGCTCGGATCACAGCCAGACAACGAAGCAATCGCTCGGCGCGTTTCTCCTCTTACGTATGTGCGCGCCGGTCTGCCACCCATCATTACCATTCACGGCGATCACGATCCCACAGTTCCTTATTCTCAAGCGGTCAGCCTGCGCGATGCACTTACGCGCGCCGGCGTGCCCAATCAATTGGTGACAATTGTCAACGGAGGTCATGGAAGCTTTTCCGATGACCAGGCTTCCGACGCATTCCAAAAGGTGTGGAGTTTCCTCAATGCTCATCATGTGGGAGAAGTGTCGACCGCATCGTCAACAGGGGGACACTGATGAAGGGGCACTCCGCAGGCCAGGCATCCATTGATTCCGAAAGCGGTGATGTCCCGGCGACTCCTGGGCCGCCCGAGGTCACCGAATATGCGCGTCTGTCCCTCAAAGACGTTCGTTATCTCGAGAAGCTCAAACTTGAGCCTATGTTGGGGTTTCTCACCGTGGAGCAAGAGCGCGAACGCATGCGACGCGGGCAGACTGCAGTCTTGACCGACTTTCCAGTACATGTCGAGACATTCCAAAGTTCGGCCTGCCCCGTCTACATCATCAAGCCCCTTAACCTGGCGCCGGAGCTGCCTTTTACGTTCTATCTCCATGGCGGTGGATGGGTCTTGGGAGACATCGCTACTCACACCAGGCTGGTATGTGAACTGGCCTTGGAATCGAAGGCCGCGATCGCATTCATCGAGTATCCGCGCGCCCCTGAACATCCGTTTCCGGCCGCGCTTGCAGCGTGCGAGACAGCCGTGAAGGAAATCCTCGAAAATGCTGCTTCTCTCGGTTTGAACGACCATCGATTCGGCTTCGCTGGCGACAGTTCGGGAGGAAATCTCTCCGCGGCGCTGATCCTGTCTGCGCTCGAAAAATGCTTGCCCCTGCCGGCATGCCAAGTGCTCTTATATCCCGCAATCGACCACAGCCATGCGACCGCTTCCTACAAAGAGTATGAACACAATCCCAACCTGAGTCTCGTCACCATGAAATGGTTTTGGGACCACTATCTCCCTGCCCCCTCCGCAGGCGCCGATCCACTTGCCTCCCCGCTGCAAGCCCCGAAGGCCGTACTCGCTGGCTTCCCCGCCACTCTGCTCATCACCTGCGAATACGATGTGCTGCGGGACGAGGGAGAAGAGTTTGTCGCGCGCCTGGTTCAGGCCGGCGTTGAAGTGACTGCGATCCGCTGGCTCGGTTCGCTCCATGGCTTCCTGGTCACCGAATCCCTGATGGAGTCGTCCGGCGCCAAATTATGTATCGCAACGATCGCTCGCTACCTCAGAGATGCCTATGGGATCACGTGATGCGCCGGCGAAGATCTAGTCCGGTCTGCATCCACAGGACTGCCGAATCAGCAGGTCTGAAGCAATCTCGATCTGCTGTGGCGACGTCGTTTCGCCGCTCATATGCCCCAGCAGCAGGTTGGCCGCAGTGCGCGCCAGTTCTCCAATCGCCTGTCTGACAACCGTAATTGAAGGTCGCAGAGTGCCCGCCAGAGAGAAGTCATCAAATCCTATAAGACTTACCTCCTCTGGAACTCTTATATTCCGATTTTGCAATACTTCATAAGCACGAATTGTCGATTGATTGTAGAGACCAAAGATCGCATCAACACCTCCGTGCTCCATGTGTTTCATAATGGCCGCTTCGGCGGCGGAGTAGTCGGATGCATTCATTTCAATCAGGCTCTCAAGCCCAGCCTCGGCCATCACACTGCTATAGCCCTTGACACGCTCACTGACTGTGAACAGGCTAGGATCTCCACCAAGGCAAAGAATCCGCTTCCGCCCATGTTCAAGCAAGTGACGCGTGGCGTGCTGAGCACCCGCAAGGTTGTCGCACACTACGCTCGAATAAATGCGGCTCGCCATCGGACGGTCAAAGGCAACTACAGGAACTGAAAGTCGGCGAAGATGCTGTAATAAGGTCTTTGATCCAGACCGCGGCGGTACAAGGAGCAGCCCGTCAATTCGGTGACGTTCAAAGATCTGCAGGTCATCCAACTCCAATTGCGCCTTATCCTGCGACGTCAGCAGAATGAGCACGTAATCTTTCTGACGCGCAATGGTCTCTACCACCCCTGCAAACTCCGCGAAGAATGGGTCCATGATCGATGGGATAATAAGACCAATCGTCTTCGATCGCTCATTCTTGAGAGCGCGAGCTGCCTGGTTCGGCTGATATCCAAGCTCGTCCATCACGCGCTGGATGCGAGCCAGCATTTCCGGCGCAACGTAATGTCCGCCGTTAATAACGCGCGACACCGTCGTATTGCCAACGCCGGCAGCTTTGGCAACATCGTGAAGAGTGGGGCGGCTGCCCCGGGTATTTGTCATCGGTCTTTCTCAACTCGCTTGGCGTGATGCATTGTTTTCATTCTGCTCTTAGCAGCGGATGCGACAGCACCCCGGCGTGATCGTCTTCATCGAGGCCAATCTGTTGCTCTCCTCGCCATGGGTCTAATGCAGCAGATCATTTGGGAACATCAAAATTGGGCACCTCTTTCGAAGAATGAGTTCCATTCAGGTTACTCGTGATCGCAAACTCCTGAATAGCCTCCGTCTCACGCCCCTCAGACTTCAGAATATGTCCCAGCGTGTAGTGCAGGCTGGACGATTCCGGTGAGAGAGTGATAGCCTTTCGAAGTTCGCTCTCAGCGTCCTTGTTGCGATGCAGATCCTCATAGGCTTTTCCTAGTTCCTCACGCACCTTCGGATTGTTCGGTTCATTCGCCACCGCCTTTTCCAGATAGTACAAACTTTCCTTCACCTTTTCATCGCGGCGAAGCAGCGATCCCAGATCCAGGTATGGTTGCGCATCCGTTGACCCTGCCTCTTCTTCCCACTTGATCGCCAATTGATACGCCGCAATGGCGTCCGATTCCTTTTCCATCTCTTTATAAGCAAGACCGAGATTCGTCTCCGCTCGCGCATCCCGCGGATTCAACCGGAGACAGGTAACAAAGACCTCCGCTGCCTCCGTGTAGCGACTTTCATAAAACCGTGCTCGCCCGAGGTAATACCATGCCAACGCATTCTCTGGCTGCAGCCTGGTGACTTCCGTCAGCCATTTGTCGGCGTCCTCGTTATCGTTCAGCAAAATGTAGTCGGCTGCAATCGCCATCAGATCTTCCGCGCTGGGCTTTCGATAACGTGCGCCAGCCGTGTATTCCGCAAGCGAAGCCGACGCCTTCTGCTCCGAAAAAAGTGTGTAGCCCAGCAGGAAGTGTGCCGATGCCGAATCCGGATGTACTTCAAGATAGCCGTGCAGGCCCGTTTCCGCCGCCGCAAACCTGTGTTGCATCAGCAGGGTGCGAATCTCCCCGAGACCGGAGTCTTCCCCTGACGTCTGCTCTGTCGGAGTTTGCCCCCGCGCACTGCACACGAATATGCACACCTGGCAGATGAATGCAATTATGCAGCCTTTTCTCATGTTCGAGTTCCCGACAGACAGTTGGATATGGTACCGTTGTCAGCTATTATAGTGCTATGTTTCGGATGCGGTTGATCATTCTTGCGGCCTGCCTGCTGTGGTTGTGCGCTGCCGGCGCCTCGGCGCAGAGCACGGTTCGGGCCTCTGCAGTCGACCGGCTGTTCGCCGAAGCTAAGGTTTTCGAAGCCCACGGCGACCTCAAAGGTGCCATCGCCAAATACAACGAAATCCTCAAAGCCGCACCCTCGCTGGCCGCCGCCTACAACAACCTCGGCTCACTCTATTGCGACGACGGCCAGTATGAGAGAGCGATTGAGGTGCTCCAATCCGGGCTGCGCATCAATCCCAGAATGGCCTCGTCCTATGCAGTCCTGGGATCGGCCTATCTCGCGCTTGGCGATGATGAGCATGCCGTTCCCGCGTTCAAGGCTGCCGTTAAAGAGAACCCCAGCGACCAGCGCTCTGAAGATCAGCTTGAGCAGTCGTTGATTGCCCTCAATCAGTACCCCGCGGCGGCAGATCGCGTTCGGGCGCGTCTCCAGCGCACTCCGGACGATCAGCAAGCCTGGGTCAGGCTGGGAAACATCTATCTCCGGATGTCCCAGGATGCCCATGTCAGAGCGCTCGAAATCAATCCGAACTCCCCGACCGCTTTGCAGTTGGAGGGCGAAATCCAGGAGGGTATGGGACATCTACAGCTCGCCGAAGCCAAGTATCAGGAGGCTGTCAAAGCTGCTCCCGAACTGCCGGGTACCCATGAACATCTCGGAAACATTTATTGGATCCAGGGACTTTGGAGCCAAGCGCAGACAGAGTTCCAAGCTGAACTCGTCAATGATCCCCAGAATTGCCGATCGCGATGGAAGCTCGCAAACTGCCTCGTCAATGAGAAAGAACATGTGGACGAAGCCCTACTCGGCCTCAATGCTGCGATCCAGCGCTGTCCCGATCTCATGCAGGCCCGCGTCGACCGGGCGCGTGCCTTCGTCGAGGCGGGGCGCGCTCCCGAGGCTTTCAATGATCTTCAGCTCGCAGTGAAAGATAGCCCGAACGAGCCGTCAATCCATTTCCTCCTGTCGAAGGTCTATCGTGCCCAGGGGCGCGCCGCTGACGCAGCCGCGGAGTTACAATTGTTCGGCAAACTTGTCGAGCAGAATAAGCACCTTACGGATGCACAGGCCCCGACGATCCCCGCCCCGAAACAATGATCGTCCATGCCCCGATTAGCCTTCGCATCCATTCATTTTTCCTGTTCAAGCGTTGCGTGTCCAGCGCTGGCTATCAAGAATTGCGTATCCGGAAGCGAGAAAAATGAGTATGATGGGTTTGCGGAATGGTACCGATTCCAATTGTGCGAGTCCTCTGACTAACCTACCTTGACCGATCTCAACTAGCGATGAAGCTCACCTCCCTTTTGCTCAAAAGCACGGCCGTCGGCGCTCTCGGAGGTTTGCTCTTCGGCTTCGATACCGCTGTGATTGCGGGAACCACACGAAGCCTCTCGCGCGTATACCATCTGTCGCCGGGCGCCCTGGGATTGACCGTCTCGATTGCCCTCTGGGGCACAGTGATCGGCTCAATTGGGGCGGGCTACGTCGGTCAGGTCCAGGGCAGCAAGCGGGCTCTGCGCACAATGGCCCTCCTCTATCTTGTATCGGCGCTCGGCTGCGCACTCGCTTCGAACTGGCCTTCGCTCGTCGTATTTCGTTTCATCGGTGGCCTCGGCATCGGCGGATCCTCCGTCCTGGGCCCCGTCTATATGGCAGAGCTCGCGCCGGCAAAATGGAGAGGCCGCCTTGTTGGGCTCTTTCAAATCAACATCGTGGTCGGGGTGCTTCTCGCTTATCTGTCCAATTACCTGATCTCGCTCGCCGGCTGGGGTTCCCTGGAATGGCGTTTCCAACTTGGCGTCGCTTCGCTTCCCGCTTGCCTCTTCTACGTCCTTCTTCTCCGGGTTCCCGAGAGCGCCCGCTGGTCGGTTTCACAGAATAGGATCGTGGAAGCGATGGCGGTGCTCCGGGCAATGGGCTCAGAAGACGCCGCTACCGAGGTGGAGAGCGTGCGCGCCTCCATGGGCACGGCGCAGGCCGCTCATGCCGAGCCCCTCTTTCGGCGCAAGTATGCTTTTCCCATCTTTCTGGCCGCCTCGATCGGCATCTTCAACCAGCTCTCGGGGATCAATGCGATCCTCTACTACATGAACGACATCTTCGCCGCCGGCGGATATAGCGGAGTCTCGTCCGGGCTGCAGGCCGTCGCGGTCGGCTCCATGAATCTGGTTGCCACCTTACTGGCCATGACCTTGATCGATAAAGCTGGACGCAAAACACTCCTGCTCATCGGATCAGTCGGCATGGTGATTGCTCTCTCCGGGGTAGCTGGGGTCATGTTCCACAGGCTCCCCCAACATTTGCTGTTTCCCCTGCTCACCACGTACACATTCTCCTTCGCGTTCTCCCAGGGAGCCGTCATCTGGGTGTTCATCAGTGAGGTCTTCCCCACCCTTGTTCGTTCCAAAGGCCAGGGTCTTGGCACCTCCGCCCATTGGATTATGAATGCCATCATCTCCGGCCTGTTCCCTTTGGTGGCCGCGAAAAGCAGCGCGTATCCATTTGTTTTCTTTGCGGCCATGATGGCCCTTCAATTCATCGTGGTACTTACCATCTATCCTGAAACCAAGCAACTCACCCTCGAACAGGTACAACAGCAGTTAGAGGCGTAGCGATCCACGCGCGCACGTGCACATCAGCCTGTGGTGAAAGTCGGAAATCCGTGACTTTGTCATCAGTGCCGGATGCAAATGGTTAAATTCATTGGGATGAATTTCTTGGAAATCATCCATTTCGACTTGAGTTACTTTCACCAAAGGCTGATAGCCACTAACCAAACAAATCAGGTTCTGGTAGCAATGTATGGTCCGGCGCCTGACTGCAAGGGAGAAGTTGAGGGATGAGGGGAATCTGCGTCGATGTAGGCGGTTTCGTTGGATGCCGCAATCCACTTATCCGGCAAGCGCCCGTGCCTCGATCGACACACGCTCCAACTCCTGCAGCCGCGCTTCCGGCTGCTTCAACATGAATCCAAAATACAAAGGGCCCCCGCCAAAAACGAGAGCCTTTCTTGGAACTTTCAGCAGTCTGAAGGCCCGCATTCTCGAAGAATGCGGGCCTTCTGCCTCTCATGGAAATGCGCTTTTTATCTCAGGCCGGTGGTCTGGAAGGGCAGGCCGGTGAAGGGCTGGTGATCGGGCTGAGCGTCGACGTTCGGCGCGATGCCGACGCCATTCGCTGTCGATGGAGCGACGGTGGTGTTCCATCCGTCGAGCATGACCAGCGCATCTTCGTCGTTGAATTCCTTAACCGCGGCTTCGATTGTGATGGTCCTCGTCTCGTTGGGCGTCAGCGAGATGTAGTTGTCGCTGTAGTAGACCGGCAGCACGCGCTCTCCAGAGGTCTTGCGACGCAGTTGAACGTGGGCCATGACGGCGAGATTCTGCGTCGGATTGTGTAGCGTGACGGTCACGATCCGGTTGGCGTCCACTTCTCTACTCTCGGCGTGCATGTCGAGCGTAACGGCGGGCATCTTCGCCATATCCGTGAAGACGTCGGGATACCCAGGCTGGGCAGTGCCGATATTGCGGCGACGGAGGCGGGTGGCAGGAATGCAAAAGTCAGGACTGCGAAGAATAGGACAAGGGTCGAAACGAAGAAGCGGCCGATACGTATCTGCAAGAGATTGATCTCCACGTTCTCTTAGAAGGATGTGAAACCGTTGTTTTCGGCGTTGTTGTATGGATCGAGTTTCGGCCGAGTATTCCCAGAGCCCAGATGGTTTAGACGGCGATGCGTGGACAGCGGAGGGAGTCCGGACATCCCGCGTCTAGCAGGCGTTCGAGAACGGCGACACCAACAGCTGCTTCGGCTCGCTGACCGATCGCCGAGCAAAAGGTTGAAGTAATTGTCCGACGCCTTAGTCAGAAGCTACGGTAACTCCTCGCTCAAGGACGGTGGGGCGTCTTTTTTCGCCGCGCCCCAGGACTGGTTGGGCGATTCGCCGAGGTTGAATTTGATCGAGCCGCCGTCACTTATATCGGAAAACATAATCCAGTTTTTCGCATGAACCGCTCCATTCAACTGCACACTTTGGATATAGGTCATGTTCTCAGGATCCGGAGATGCCTCAATGGTGAAGGTCTTACCTTTGTACGGCGCGCTCAGATGGATCACGACCCTGGGGAACACCGGGCTGCTGAGTTCATAAGCCAGGCTCGCAGGATCAACGGAGTAGAGACCCATCATGCTCATCACCGCCCACGAGGACATCTCTCCACAGTCGTCATTTCCGGGGATTCCATCGGGCGAATTGGGATAGTTCTCCTTGAGAACACGGCGGACGACTCGCTGCGTCTCCCACGGTTTACCGGAGAAGTTGAATTCGAACGGCGCCTGAAGGTCCGTCTCGTTATAAGGGTTGTAGTACTGCCCAAACCAGCCTGGATATTCGTAGTCGAAGAACTGAGTCAGCCGCTTATTGAAGCGCTCACGTCCCATGGCATTCACCAGCCATGCCATATCTGCCGGCGCAAACCATTGATAGTGCCAGCCGGATCCCTCGATGAAGCCCTTCGATTCCTCCGCCGGATCGAAGTTTGGTACCCAGCTTCCATCCGCATTTCGCGGAGCGAAAAACCGGTTCTCAGGATCGAACAGGTTTCTGTAGTACAAGGCGCGGTCATACATCGTTTTCGCATCTCCCGACTTACCGAGCGCCTTCGCCAGCCTGTACAAGGACGCATACGCAACCGCGTCTTCCTGAATCTGTGACACCGATCCGTAGTCCACCTTGTCGTTCGGAACGTAGTGGAGCGAGTTTATCCACTGCATGCCTATCTGCCCCTGGTACGGCTTGTTCGCGGGAGCCGCTTCGGTGGCATCGCGATACATACCCTCCCACGCCGCATGCATATCGAAATCGTGCAGTCCGTCCAGCCATGCTGTACTCACGATCACTGTGAGCGGACTCCCCGCCATGATGTTGGTGTAGCGGTTGATCTGCGGCCAGCGGTCGATCCAACCTCCCTGCTGGTACATCAACGCGACCGACTCCGCCATGTCTTGCATGCGACTCGGCTCAATTAGCGCCACCAGCGGCATCTGGCTTCGGTAAATGTCCCAACCCGAAAAGTTGCCGTATAACATATGCCCCGGCTTTACCTGGTGAACAGCATCGTCAAAGCCTATATATCGGCCGTCCACATCACTGAGGACGCTTGGCATCAACAGGCTGTGATACAGGGCCGTGTAAAAGACGCGCTCCTGAGTCTCGGAGCCTCCTGATACTTCTATAACGTTGAGTGCCTTGTTCCACGCCGTTCTCGCGCTGTTTCGAATCTGGTCGAAGCTCTTCCCCTCGGCCTCTGTCCTCAGATTGTTTCTTGCTCCAGCCAAGTCGACATATGAAATTCCGAGCTGCGCTGTAACAGTCTGGGCTTGGCCACTCGAAGGCCAAGTCGCATACGCGCCTACCCATTGCTCGTGATTCGTCTGCTTGACTGCACGCTCCGCTGTGGGTGGTGCGGGTGCACCAGTCAACGTTCCATTCCATATGCCCGACCTGCCAAAAGAACGATCGAAGCGGATGACAAAGTACACCTTGTAGGTCGCCTTCGCGCCGCAAAATGCCTGGTTTTCAATATAGCCTTCCATCTCGCGGTCACCGACCAGATGGACTTCAGCTCCCATTGTGTTATTCAGAGTGTGGCTGATGGGTAGAACGACGTTCGCTGCTCTGTCCGCGGGAAACGTAAACCGGACCATACCCGTGCGCTCCGTCGCAGTCAGCTCTGCATTTACGTCCCAGCGCTGCAGACGTACTTGATAGTATCCGGGGGATGCGGACTCTTCCGCGTGCGAATAGGCAGATTCAATCGCCGTTTGCTGTGTTTCAACCGGCCCTGTGGTCGCGGTCAGAAAAACCTCGCCCTCGTTTGGGCAACCCACGCCGCTCATGTGGGTCATGCTGAATCCTTTGAGGATCTGTTGATAGTAGTGGTACCCCAGCCCTTTGTCTTCTGTATCCGGACTGAACTGCGCCATGCCAAACGGCATCACTGCCCCGGGAAACAGGTTTTCGCTGTCGCCGGGCCCTTTTCCCGTGCCGATGAAAGAATTGACCAATTGTGCCGGGCCGCCATCTTTGTCACTCACCGCAGCCGAGGCGCGCTGAATCGAGAAGAAAACCGCGACCAAGACTAGAACTGAGCTGCAAAGCTCCCGGATGGCAGACGCCAGCCTCCGCGCGAAAATAGATTTTCTGAGCACACATTCCTCCATCAACCAAGTCTACGAGATACCGACATTGAGGTGCCTGCTGCACTTTTGCTGGGCGCCGGTAATCGAGCGCTATTCCTTTTCTACTCGTTTGTCGACGATATGCTCGATCGGCCGGCCCCACTTGCACCAGAGCGCGATCGCACGAGTGCAACAGTCCGCTAAACTGCCTCGAAGACAAGATGCGCATTGGTCAGATCAACGTGCTCGACCGTCATTCCGTTTGTCGGCTTTCCATTGAGCAGTACGCGGTTGAGGAACCTTCCGCTTGTGCCGCCACGGGCATCGATCCGCAGCGTATTGCCATTGTCGAATCGAACCGTCGCCGAATCGAAGAAAGGCGCCCCCAGTGCCCATTTGGAATCGCCTGGACAAGCAGCGAAGATGCCCAGTGAGCTCAGGATATACCAGGCGCTCATCGAGCCGGTGTCTTCGTCACCAGGGAAACCGTCAGGTGTGTAAAGCTCCTCAAGCACCCTATGCGCGTAGTGCTGCGTGCGGTCTCTGCGGCCGGCGAGTGTGAACAGATAAAGCACGTTGTGAACTGGCTGGTTGCCATGATCGTATTGCCCGAAATCCACTGCGGCCATCTCCGACATCTCGTGAATCTCGGCGCCGTATGCGCCCACGTTGAAGCGTGGAGGCTGGGTGAACATCTGTTCCAGTTGTTCGACGAAAGCTGCTTTTCCGCCGAACGCGTCCATGAGGCCTTGCGGGTCATGTGGAACGTTGAACCGATACTGCCAGGGACCGCCTTCCGTATAAGGACCACCCCATGCAAAGGGATCGAAGGGATCAATCCATTCGCCACCGGGGAGCTTGCCGCGAAAGAACTTTGTGGCAGGGTCGAAGAGCTTCTTCCAGTTCGCGGAGCGCGCCAGAAGTTGCGCAGCGTCGTCTTGTTTACCAAGTGCTCGGGCGACCTGCGAGACACAGAAATCGCCGAAACAGTAGTCGAGGGTTTCAGCAACACCGGAACGCCCATTGTCACTTGGAACGTAGCCCAGCTTGAGATAGGGTTCGAGCTGGCTGCGGCCGAAGCCAAATCCGCGAACCACCTCGGTGACCTGCTTCTTGAGACCTTCGAAGGCTGACGCAAGATCGAAACCGGTCAACCCCTTTGCGGCTGCATCGCCGAAGATGATGTCGCTCGGGCTTCCGCCCATCGCTCCGCGATAGCCGGGACAGGGGAATTGCGGAATCCATCCACCTTCCTTATATGCGTTCACCCACCCCTGCAAGATTTCGCTAAGCCTCTCAGGATAGAGCAGAAGCATCATTGGATACCAGGCGTGGTAGTCGTCCCAGAAACCATGATCGGCGTAGAGCACGCCCGGCTCGACGCGTCCAGTGTAAGGGCTCATGTGAATTGGATGGCCAGATGCATCCAGTTCGTGCCACATGCGCGGAAAGAGCAGCGTGCGATAGAGGCAGGAGTAGAAGGTGCGCTGATGGCGATCTGTCTTTCCCTCAATGCGGACGCGCCCAAGCGCTCGCTCCCATGCTTCCTGGGCGGCATGCATTGTAGCGTCAAAAGATTCTGTTCCGATTTCGCGATCGAGATTTGCCTGGGCCTGGCTGTAAGAAATGAAAGAAGAGGCGACGCGCACACCAACGGGCTTGCCCGCCAGAGCTTCAAACTGAATGACCGCGACGCGCTTGCCCTTGAGCTGCTTTACCTCAAAGCCGGAAATGGGAGTATCGAAGCGGGCGACAAGATAGGCTGCGAAGTTCGATTGAACTCCACCCCGGTTGTCATGGGTCAACGCGGTCACAAGGCCCGCAGATTGGTCGCACGTGGCTTCGGCGCTTTCTCCCGGAAGGTCGATTATGAGGCCGGAACTGCCCGAGTCATCGAAGGTGAAGCGCATCGCGCAACATCTCTCTGTTGGGGTCAATTCAAGCAGGCATCGATAGCGCATCAGGCGCATCTTCAAGTGTGCGGGGCTGATGGAGAGCTCTCGCGGACGGTACGACGATCCGCGGCCATCGGCATCGGGCGAGGGGTCGCCGTTAAAGGGCTGAAACGTCGCGTAGCCGTAATCTCCAAGCCAGGTGCTCAACTGATGCGTGAGGCGAATGCCCTGAAGGCGGTGGGTCCCCGGATCGAAGAACCAGCCAGGGAGTTCACTTGATTGCAGCGTCCAGTGCGCTGTTCCGAACGGGAGGGCCACGATGGGTAACGTACCGCCGTGCGAGAATTCGACGTTTGATTCTGTGCCCTGCAAGGGGTTCACAAGCTCGATCAGCTTTTTGCCGGCCCCGGCAGAAGCGGAAGAATGCGTATCGCCCGGCGTAGCCGCATGTGCCGCAACCGAAGCAGCGCTCGTGCTCTCGAGAGAGGCAATTGCCGCTGCGGCCGATGTAAGTTTGAGAAAGTTGCGGCGCGAGGTGGGATGCTGCAATGTCATGCGTTTCTCCGGTAGGTGTCCTAAACATAAGGCTAGCCTGGAGCGCCGGCGCAGAATGCCGACGCCCAAGGGCTTCCATGCAACTATTGAACTGAAACAATTTCAAAATGATGGGGCGTCGGCTGCGCCGTGTCATGCACCTTCTTTTCGATTCCACCCTCAAGGGCACGGAATGAATCGACGGCGCCGGCAGACTGCGCAAGCCCGTCGTCGGCCAGAGGCACTTCCACATTGCGCCACCAGTCGAAGTGGATCTCTTCCTGCGTAGTGGCGAGCTGATACACTTTCAGCGCTTGCTCGGTGGCCGGAGTATTGAGATCAGCGATATTCACGCCTGCGGCCAGTTCGTCTCGATTGAACGACGCGACTGACTTGCCGTCGATTTTGATGGAGTAGGTGCCCGGGTGCAGACCTTTGACCTTGAGGATCTGCTGGTTCAGCGCATCGGTGAGGTCGGAGCTTTTGACTACAAGCTGGACTGCGGCGCCACCGCCCCACCACATCTCCTCCCACTGTTTAAGGGGAAGCGGCAGAGCGTCGTCAAGCTGGGTCCAACTAAGCGAACCGCTGTTCGAAAGATCGGTGACCTTGGCATCAGTCGCCGACTCGATCTTGGCTGTAGGCTTCGACGCATCGATGGTGACTGCGCTCACCACCGGTCGCGCGCCCCAAGACTTCAACAGTTCTTCGGCCATGATGAGGTGGCCGGCAAAGGAAGGATGTATACGGTCGCTGACGAGCCCCTTTGCGGTATCAGGATCGAGTTCGTAGGCTTTGCGTAGCATCTTCACAACATTTGTATTCATGTCGGCCGTGTCGAAGTGGGCCTGGTCGGCATAAGTTCCGATCCACATACCGAAACCGCGCATGACCTCGTTATATTCAAAATCCGCTGTGCCGTTCGGCGCGTGCTCGCGCGTGACGTTGTCGTAAGGTGAGGGCTTGATGGCGGTGATGCGAACATTGGGCAGACCGGCGCGGAGGCTCTCCACAATATGCCGGTAGCCGGCGTAGTACTTCTGGTTTGTGTCTTCTGCTGCAGGATGGTACCCGCCATCGTTCATGCCGAGCATGATGGTGACGACGCTGGGATGGTACGCAAACACATCACGCTTGAGGCGCGTATCGATGGGACCTCCTCCTCCCCCTGAGACTGAATCGCCACCCCAACCCGAGTTGGTGAAGGAGACATTGAGGCTGGGATAGCGCGTGGCGACAAAGGCTTCGACAATGGCGGTATAGAGGCGCTGATCGGTGATGCTGTCCCCGTAGAAGACGACCTTGTCCCCATCTTTCAAATAAAAAGGCTTGGGCTGTTGAGCGGTACACAAGGACGATATGAGAATTACGGATAGCGCAAAAAGGTTCGATAGCTTCATTCTTGCTCCTTTGATTCCGCCGGCTAGTTTTTGCTTCCTTGGCTTCGGCGTGTTTCCACACTGTTTGGTTCGTCAACCGTCAAAATCCGATCAGCCTCGACGTTCTTGAGCGTCTGCACGATTCCGCTGGGCCAATGGATTTCTACCTCGGTTGCCGAGGTTTGAGCGCCGAGACCGAAATGGACCCTAGGATCGCTCGAAGACAAATATCCACCGTCGGTTCCAGCACGAACCCACTGGGAGCCGGAAGGTGTTGTGAGCTTCACGACAGCGCCGATTCCATCGCGATTGCTTTTGTGACCCACAAGCTTTAGGGTGAGCCAGTGATTGTTGGTCACGGTCTGATTCATGAGCACGTGCGCGGGACCACCGTTGGTGGACACAACGACGTCGATCTTGCCGTCGTTGTTGATGTCGCCGATTGCCAGGCCGCGGCCGACCCAAGCTTCTTTAAAGATCTGCCCCGAGACGGAGGAGACATCGACGAACCCGTCTCGCGTATTCCGGAGCAGCAGTATAGGCTCGCGATAGCGAAGCATGGGAAAGCTTTTTTGCACGGTATCCATATCGTGGCCCTGGGCAATCAGCAGATCTTTCCAACCGTCGTTGTCATAGTCGAAAAAGCGCACGCTCCAGCCCGAATGGAGTTGCGTGATGGCGCCCAGGCCCGTAGTGTCGGTGGAATAGTTGAAGCTTCCGCCGTGCTGATTGTGATAGAGGGCGTAGCGCTGGTTGGCCAAATTCGTGACCACGATGTCGGGGTAGCCGTCATTATCGTAATCAGAGAAATCGACGCCCATTCCCGCGTAGGTGCCCCCGTCCCCATTCACGGCAACCCCGGCTTCAAGGCCAACCTCCTCGAAAGTCCCATCGGGCTTCTGGTGAAAAAGAGATTCCTCCATGGAGTCGTTGGCGACAAAGATATCCGGCCGGCCGTCGCGGTCGTAGTCTGCAATGGCGATGCCTAGCGCCTTGCAGGGTTTGCCTAAGCCCACTTTGTCGGCAATCTCAGTGAAGTGGCCGTTGCCATCGTTGTGATAGACCAGCATTTTCACGGGCGGAAAGAGATCGGGATGGCAGATGCCACGATTGTCAGGCTGGCCGCACCAAATGTCGTTCCAGTCCCAAGTAACATAGCGAAGCACCACGAGGTCGAGCAGGCCATCATTATCGAGGTCAACCCACGCCGCGCTCGACGACCATCCACCGCCGGCTACTCCGGCAGTTTCAGTGACATCTTTGAAAACGCAGTTCCCCTCGTTGTGATACAGGTGGTTGCCGCCGTAGCCGGTAACAAAAAGATCTTCGCGGCCGTCATTGTCGTAGTCCGCAGCGGCGACGCCCATGTCGTAGCCGGTTCCTTTGAGTTCGGACTTCTCTGTGACGTCTTCAAACGTGCCGTCGGGGCGCTGGCGATACAGGCGGTCCCAGTCTTGAGGGCCCTGCTTTTGCGGGATAGTGCCTTTTGGGGTGGGATCGGTGTAGGGCGCGCCGTTGGGAAGAAAAATGTCAAGCCGGCCATCCCCATCGCAGTCAAACAGCGCCACGCCGGACCCCATGGTCTCGAGCAGGTACTTTCTCGAGGTGTGCAGAGCCTGGTGCATGAATCGAATGCCGGAGGCATCAGTGACATCGACGAAGTTGGCCGGGACGCGTGGGTCCCCGCCGGCCTCTGCGCCTGCTGAGCCAGGCCAAATGAATGCGAGAAGGAGACACCAGCACGCAAATTGGCAGGCGACGGCGAACTGGAGACGCAGGTGCTTCAATGACTGGCGGACGTCGCGCGTTTTTCGAATCGGTATGCCCATGTAGTTTCGTGGCTCAGTGACGCCAGCCAGGTCGGCTGAACTCCGAGCCTGTTGCGCGCGCACCCCAGAATTTCGATACAGCGAATGGACCGCTTGCTGGCACAACTATATCGAACTGGCACGAATATGGCAACAGTTCCATAGACTTTTGACAGCAGCTAACCGAGAAACGAGAGGGCAATCAGCGAGTAAACACGCGAATATATCAAAATACATCGAATAAGATCGCCCCTTTGGATAATTCATTTTCATATGGTAATTCTGGGATCGATACCAGCCTCACTTCGCCGCTTTCAGATCCCGGAATTTCACGGGAAGATGCAGCGCAAAGCAGAGCCCGCGCCGCCTTTTGGGTTGGTTTTGATTGAGGCTAATAGCGGGGGCCCGTTGCGGAATGCATGAAGGACGCGGGGGATACATCTCGGAAGAATTTGTGAGCATGCTGATTTCAAAGGGCTTGCAAGAGATGTGTATCCCCCGGCCGGCGATCCTGATGTCGAGGTGGCGGACAATGACTTCGACCTGCTGCCAGGCGAACCTATTACATCGACGGGGATCACGGCGGGGCAGTGGGGCATAGGCCGCAAGGATGCTGGCGCGACATTGTTGAAGCCCTGCGTGGGCGGCCAGATTGGAAGTTGTCACTCGATGTGGGGCACGATCGTGGGAGGTGCTGAAACGGGAAGATACCCATTGCCCTCCAAGCACATACTGCGCAAGTGCCGGGACGAAACACAGTTCGGTCAACTGACCGGCCCTCAAACGGCTGAAAGCGCCGGTACCTTTCGGCCCGGCGCTCCGGTTCAGCCTCATACTGTTTTTTCTTTTGTTTGTGATGCTATCAACGACGGTTATTCTGCACGCGCTTTCTGCTCTACCGGATTCGATTGAACCCGGTAGAGCAAAAGATCAGAACTCTATTCGTGCCGAAATCTGACCTTGTCGGTTACTGTTCGCCTGGCCAACACCGGTCACATAACCGAAATTGGACAGGCTGGCATCTGTGTTCCCGCCGCTTAGGAGTGCTCGATTGAAGGCATTGAACCAGTCGAACTGAACCGCGAAGTTTGCGCCGTCAGCTATCGCCCAGTGTTTTGCGAGGTTCAAGTTCTCGTTTTTGGTGCCAACACCGCGCACCGACGAATAATTGCGAGCCGCATCGCCGAGCTCAAAGGTGCTCGTGGGTTGAAATGTGTTGGGGTTGAAAATCTCAGGTTCAGTCCCCTTTTCCCCGGTTAGGGCGTACGCGAGCAGTTTGCCGTAGCCGTATCCATGCAAAGGCACTGACGAGATCCGGTTGGGCCGATTTCCTCCTGGGAAGCCAGCGATGAAGGGGAGAATAGTGATCTCACCAAAGCCCATTGGACCACCGCTCTCGTAGTCCAGGATGCCTCCAAACTGCCACCCGCCGACAGCCTCATCGATCAACCGATGTTTGTTCAGGAAAGGCTTGCCATGCCCAAGAGGAAGCTGGTAAGTCCCGCTGATTTTGAAGTTGTATTTCTGGTCGCTGGACGCTACGCTCCACTCAGCCTTTTGGTTGTATTTATTCACCGGCAGACCCGTGAATGCGCCATTGCCGGAATCGCCGTTCGACATCGTACGTGCCACTGTAAGCGCTGTCAGGAACGCGAGGCCAGAGGAGAAACGCTTCTCTCCTTGTGCCTGGAGGCCGTTGTAGGCGACCGATCCCGAGTGCTCGAAGTGGTCCGTAACATCCGAATATTGTGGGAATGGCCGAAGCGACTGCGCTAGCGTGGCGCTGCCGCCAAAGTCACTGACAAAGCTCGGATAAGGCAACGAAAAGCCGTCGGCCTGAGCCGTACCGTTGGAGAAGTTGTCCATGTAGAGCTTAGAGCCGAGCCCTAAGATTGCAGGGTTTGATTGGTCCGGATTATTCAGGTTGCTGATGATATGTACTTCACGATTGCCAACGTAGGCAAGCGTGAGGAAGGTGTTGAAGGGCAGCTGTCGCTGGAGGTTGACGTTCCACTGCTGCGTGTAGGGCAAGTATCCGTCGTTCTGGCTGAAAGGGGCGATTGCGTTGCCCTTGCCAAGACCGGCACTTAGGGGGGTCGTGGCAGGCTCAGGAAGTTGTTGCGCGTCCCAGCTACCATAAGCGGGTACATTGCCGCCAATGGACGACCGCGTGTACTGGCCCGCCAGCAGGCTAGAGAAGGCAGCGGCTGCCAAGTTGTCACCGAAGGAGTACGCTCCGCCCTTCAAAAAGGCCAACGAATAACCAGCTTGCAGCACGGTCTTAGGTGTGAGCAGATAAGCGGCGCCCAAACGCGGTCCTAAGTGACGCCATTGAACGGTGGCACGCGTGAACCCGGAGCATTCGGTGCTGCAATTGGCCAAGGCGACTGGGAGGCCCGGCAAACCGCCTGCAGTGGGATTTGGGGACTTGAGGTCCAGGAAGATGAGATTGTTGTTGACAGCGTCGAATGGGAACGCAATATCCCAGCGTAGACCAAGATTGACGGTCAGCCTCGGATTGAGCTTGATGTCATCCTGAATGTAGGGCGAGATGTCGAAGTTGCGCAGGCGAACCTCTTCGGAGAACGCCCGCGATGCGCTGTCCACCTGGCCAAGCAGGAAGCTGGCGAACGAAGCGCCGGTATTGGCGGAGAAGTCTCCTGGCGCGGCGGTAGTGCGATAGGTGAACGCGAATCGTCCGCCTCCGGAAGAGTTGCCGGATTCGTCCTGGTATTCACGCCTGGCCTCGCCTCCCATGTTGAAGGTGTGCCGCCCCTTTGTCCAGAGCCAATTATTCTCGAATGAATAACCTAGTTTGCGGTTTACGCTCTCCTCAATACTGCCGTTTGTGCTCCACGAAGTTGGTCCGTTCCAACCGTCAAATGTCACCTCGGGAGCCGTAACACCATTCTGCACACCCGGGAATGAGTAATTATTTGTCGGATATGTGTTGTTGATCTCGCCGAGCCAGCCGAAACCGGCGGTCGCCACCAGATGCGGTGTAACGGTGTTGACATAGTTCAACAGGAATCCGCTGCCGAGGGTGTAACCCCTTGTCCATTCTCCGACAGGGTTCGACGGTGCCGCAAGTGTGCTTTCAGCGGCGAGGTTATTGAATAGATTGCGCCACTCCGCATAGTGCAACGTCTGGTTTTTCGTTAGATTATGGTCGACCGTGAAGCCCCAGTTGGGCTGGTCGACGGTATTGGCTGCGTTGACGGGATTCTTGTTGTTGTCCAAGCCACCAATTCCCTGCCCAGCCCTGTCCGGATTCGGAATGAAGGGCAGGTAGTCCTTTGAAAGCGCGCTGATACGGGACTGCGGAATGACGTTCAGACGCCCGGCGTCCTGGAATTGCAAACCGGTCTCCGGATCGTAGATGGGAATGAGAGCGCCTGTTGACGGGTTGACGAAATCTGTAAAGTCACCCGAGCGCTCCTGCACGGTGGGAACTGTCGCTAACCCCTGGACGCCGGTCTGCTGTTTGTACCACTCTGACGTGGCGTGGAAGAAGGTGCGGTCGCGCCCGTCGTAAAGTTTCGGAATCCTTACCGGGCCTTCCACCGTGAATCCGTAATTATTTTCGTGGTCCTTGGGTACGGTCGGGTTGAAGAAACCCATCGAGTCAAAGGTACTGTTGCGGTTGATCTCGAAGAGATCGCCATGAAATTTATTGGTCCCTGAAGCGGTCTGGTAATTGATCGCGCCCTGCGCCAGGCCGTACTGCGCGGCAAAAGTCGAGCGCTCTACACGGAACTCGCGGACCAACTCAAAGGGAGGATTCACATTCGTAGTCATCCCCTCGGTTTCTGCCTGGGGCAGCGGAATGCCATTGACCACGACTTCCTGCTGAAACCATACGCCGCCGCTGACCTCGTGTACGAAAGACCCGCCTTGTACCCCAGGCGAGAGAAACTGCAACTGATCGATCTGGCGGCCGCGTCCAGCGACCTCTATCGGGAGTGCCTTGATGAGCTCAGGTTCGACGGTGGTGCCCAGCTGTGGAGAGGAGGTGTCCAGAGCAATCGAATCGGCCTGGACCTCCACCGTTTCAGTGGCTTTACCCACATCCACCGTGACGTTGATGGTGGACTGCTTTCCGATGTCCACCTGCACATTGTCCGTGACGCTGGACTTGAAGCCCGTAGCGTCGACCTTAACCTGATAGCGTCCCGGCAGCAGGCCCGTAACTGCGTAAGTGCCTACGCTGGAAGTGATGGCTCTATTAGTGACTCCGGTGTCAATGTTCTTGATCGTGACGGTCGCCTGAGGTACAACAGCGCCCCCCGAGTCTGTCACCGTTCCCGTCATCCCTGCAACGGCCTGTGCTTGCAGCCGCCTTCCCCCAATGCTTGCGAAGAAAACGATAAATACGCAAAGGATAAGACCGTGTAATGCGTACAAAGTTTTCTTAGTGTGTGATCTGATTATCATTTGTCCCCCAAGAATTTCCACGGCTCTCCCGAGAGTTCCTGCATAGGTCACTGGCAAGTTCATCGCGACTCTCTGGGATCGATACCATGCGAAAAGAACTTTAACGGCCCAGGCAAGCGTTGTCAAGAGTGAATATCGAACACCTCAGGTGTGACCTATAATGCTTTTATAATCATATACATATCAAAAACACACACGAACCAGTGTTCGCTGGCCGCGACGGCCACGTCTCCCTCATTACTGGAAACGGTACCACACGTATCGCGCCGCAGCGGGATCGGACCTTCCGCTCTTTCGGTGCAGGTGGCAGAGGGTCTTGACAGGCTTGGTACGTTCGGGACATGACCCAAAGTGTTGATCTTGTTAGAGCATGTTTCAAAAACACCTCCTGAGCGTGATCCAGAAGCAGGCCAAGTGGAAGAAGGCGTAATAGATGGAGAGCAGATGCTCATGACGGACCAGGAGTCGGCGAAATTGTCCGAGCCAGGCATTGGTTCGCTCCACGATCCATCTGCGCTTGTCGCGGCGGAGTTTGCGACCGTCTTCGTAGCGCCGCTGTTTGTTGTTTCTCCGGTACGGCGCTATCAGTTCAATGCCGCGCTTTTTGAATCGCTGGCGCAGCGGATCGGAACAGTCTGCAATCGCCGGTCCTCCAATGCCCAGGGCCACCAGTGGTTTTCAACGTAGAGCTCGCATTGGCGCGGGATTCCCGGATAATCTTCGAGCTTTTGAACCACAGTTTCGTGCTGATCGGGGTCACCTGATGGGGAAGAATCGATTTCCTCGACTATGCTCTCTCTGAGTAGACCGAGGGGAAAAACATGCCACCTCTTCGGCTGAACGGCGTGGCCTATGAAGCACTTCTCGCCCTCAAGGCCCAGACGGGCGGAAGGGGGTTTGTGTTCCTCAACACGAAGGGAGAGCGGTTGAGCGATCCCCGTGACTGGTTTGAGCCGGCAATCAAAAGGGCGAAAATCGAGGACGACACCTGGCACTGCAACCGGCACACCTTCGCTTCCCCGCTGATGATGGCGGGAGTGGATATTCGGACTGTTGCACAATTGATGGGACACCGTACAATACAAATGACGATGCGCTACGCGCATCTGGCTCCTGAGCACAACCAGGGGGTGGTCGAAAAGCTGGTTTCACCATAGGAAGAGGTGGTGACTAAACTGGCGACCACTAGCTTGACAGCAATGGAATGAAATACTAAGATTGCCGTAAGTTAATGTAAATAAACGATTTATGAGATGCGCCGGGATGGCGGAACTGGCAGACGCAGCGGACTCAAAATCGGCTTATCAAACAGAAGCATTGTTGTAATCGTTTGAAAATAAATAACTTATATTGATATAGAGCGCAGCGTAAGGCTTACGCAACTCTTGCACACTTTTGTGCTTCTATAGAGAAGCAGGAGGTGCAGCCGCATGTCAGAGCATTACACCATCCTCGGTGGCACAGTTCACGTCTACAAGCGTCCGAACAGTTCGAGCTGGCAGTGCGCAACCTATCTAGCCGGGAAGAATCGGCGCACAACGACCAAAGAAGACAGCCTCTCGAAAGCGAAGGAGTTCGCGGAAGATTGGTATTTGCAGTTGCGCGGCAAGCTCCGCGACGGTCAGTTGAAAAGCGGCAAACCGTTCCGCGAAGCTGCGAAGTTGTACTTGCGCGAATTCGACATCATGACGCAGGGACAGCGCAGCCCGACCTACGCGCGCGGACAGCACGCGCGTGCCAATGGCTATCTGATCCCATTCTTCGGCAGCATGGTGCTACCTGAGATCACGGCGGGCAAGGTCAACGAATATCGCGTCCATCGACTTGAAGAGTGCAAGACCTTGCGCGGCAAACCTCCAGCGCGTAGCACTATGCACCAGGAGATCGTGACGCTGCGGCAGATTTTCAAAACGGCTCTGCGGCACGGATGGGTCGATCATCTCCCGGATTTCTCAGCGCCAT
>Ga0181520_10000725_pt1 | contig 71227 bp, 57 predicted proteins | sample PEATcosm2014_Bin_29_FD_132451 | JGI IMG/M metagenome (GOLD analysis project Ga0181520, IMG submission 132451) | Peatland microbial communities from MTU Mesocosm Facility, Houghton, MI, USA - PEATcosm2014_Bin02_30_metaG | ecosystem: Environmental > Terrestrial > Soil > Wetlands > Peat | place... | reverse complement strand
CAGCGGCTTTCCGGCTGGCGATGGCGGCTGGGGTATCCGCTGCTGACGGCCGGCATTTACCTGATGCACTGGTTCTGCTGGTCGGCCGGCCTGGTTTACCGCCAGCATCGCGAAGAATTCCCCTGGACCTGGCAGCGGTTTTTCCGGAATCACGCGAGCAAGACGGTGGACCTCGTGCGGGCCGCGCGGAACCCAAACGGCGCGTATGCGCGCCCGACGCCCGCCCGGCCGGCACGTCCGCCGCGCCCGGTAAGTCCGCTGCCGATCGAGGATCCTCCTGTCCGTGGATTCCCCGTCGTACCGCTGGCCGGCGAGAAACCGCCGCCCTTGCCGATTCCCGTTCAGCCGATAGACTCCAACGCTATCGATCCACCCGCCGGCCCGCCAACTCCGATGCGTTAACATTCATCCGCTATCGAACCAGAAACCAACACCATGCGAATCGCCCTTGCCCAGATCAATCCGACCGTCGGCGACATCGGCGCCAATTGCCGGCGGATCATCCGCTTCATCGACGATGCCCGGAAGCAGCGGGCCGATCTGGTCGTCTTTCCGGAACTGGCCCTGATCGGATATCCGCCCAAGGATCTGCTGCTCAAGCCAACGTTCATCGACGATAACCTGGCCGCATTGGCGGCCGTCGCCAGGGCCGCAACGGGGATTGATGCACTGGTGGGATATGTCGATCGGAACACCGATCCGGTGGGCCGGCCGCTGCACAACGCCGCCGCCCTGCTTCGCGACGGCAGGATCGTCAGCCGGCATTTCAAGACGCTTTTGCCGACGTATGACGTCTTCGACGAGAGCCGGTATTTTGAGCCGGCCCCGCCGGGTCAGGACGCCGCCCACAATGTGGTCCCCATTGCCGAGCGACCGGTTGGCATTTGCATCTGCGAAGATCTCTGGAACGACGAAAAGCTGATTCCGCGCCGGCTGTACCATCAAAACCCCATCGCCGAACTCTGCGCTGCCGGCGCCGCCGTCCTGGTCAACACCAGCGCCAGCCCCTTCGTGCTGGGCAAGCACGACTTCCGCCTGGAGCTTTTTTCCGCCCAGGCGCGGCGATGGAACCGCCCGCTGGTCTACGTCAACCAGGTCGGCGGCAACGACGAACTGGTCTTCGACGGTAACAGCGTGGTCTTCGATCGCACCGGCCGGGTCATCGCCCAGGCCCGCGATTTCGATGAAGACCTTTTGGTCGTCGATATCGCCGCCGCGGACACCGATCTGGAGGACGCCCGCATCGAAACACATTCATCGGGCCTGGAATCGGTCTACAAGGCCCTGCTGCTCGGCCTGCGCGATTACGTCCGCAAGTGCGGATTCAACAGCGTCGTGCTGGGTCTGTCCGGCGGCATCGATTCGGCCCTCACCGCCGCCCTGGCCGCCGCGGCGCTGGGGCCGGAAAAAGTTCTCGGCGTCGCCATGCCCAGCCGGTTCAGTTCGCAAGGCTCGATCGACGATGCGCGTCAGGTTGCCCAGAATCTCGGCATTGCGTTCCGCATCATTCCCATCGCGGCGGTTCACGATGCTTATGAAGCGACGCTCGCCGACACCTTCGCAGGAAGACCGCCCGACGTCACCGAGGAAAATCTCCAGGCCCGCGTCCGCGGCGGAATCCTCATGGCGCTGTCCAACAAATTCAATCACTTGCTGCTCACCACCGGCAACAAGAGCGAAATCGCCGTCGGCTATTGCACTCTCTACGGCGACATGTGCGGCGGCCTGGCCGTCATCAGCGATGTCCCCAAAACGATGATCTGGGACCTTGCGCGATGGATCAACGCCAAGTCCGGCCGTGAGTTGATCCCGCAATCGAGCATCGACAAAGTCCCCAGCGCCGAGTTGCGTCCGAACCAGACCGACCAGGATTCGCTGCCGCCGTACCCGGTTCTCGACGCGATCCTGTTCCGCTATGTCGAAGAGGAGAAGAGCGCCGCCCAGATCGTGGCCGAGGGTTACGACGCGGCGACAGTCCTGCGTGTCGTGCGGCTGATCGACCGCTCCGAATACAAGCGTCGCCAGGCCGCCCCCGGAATCAAAGTGACCACCCGCGCCTTCGGCTTCGGGCGTCGCATGCCGATCGCGCAGAATTACGTGCAGCAACTGCCTGAGTCATCCAAATAAGTGCTCACTATGCGATGTGGCCAGAGCCCTGGCGGTTTGTGAACTCCGCAAAGCACCGCCTTGATGCAATCATTGTCGCCATCGCGCCGTCGCCTACTCAAACAGGTTTCTTTGAAGTTCGTCGCGATCGACGCCCATGTGGGCAGCGACCAGATCCAGAATTCCCTTGAGCGTCCCGATGCGCATTGGATCATGTTGCGGCACAGTAACGTGGTGTTCGCCGCCTTGTTGTGTTGTAAGTCACACGTGTGAGCCCTTTTGATGGGTGACAGCATAGCCGTATCTGGCGAGCGCCTTGATCAGATCGTCGCCGGAAACATCACGGGGAATCTTCATACGGTGAGGACTTCATCCCGCACGAAATGAAGCCGGACCAGGCGAGGAAGGAACTCCTCGTCGAAATGGCATTCCACCGCCTCGCGAACATTGACCCTCAACTCGTCGAGCGAATCGGCTTCCGTGACGATGTCGGCTCCGACCCCGCGGGCGATGAATCCACCCTCGGCCGCCTCTTCGACAACAAACAGGATTTCCGTCTTGTCGTTCATCGCGTGGAACCATCTCTCTTTCGACTAGGTTATCCCACTGTCTCGCGATGCGTCAAGGTATGACAGGGAATGAATCGGTTGAGTGTGCCCGATTTATCGGGAGGCTGCGTTATCCGCCTCTGCCTGTACTCAGAGCCGAAGACCAGGGTACAGGGAGAGGGGATTAAGAGATGGCCCCGCATGGAGTTACACTCGCCCGGAAAATCGGGCCCTCTTGCTGCCGGTTATTGCATCCCGATCCGCGCGAGGGCAAGCTGTTGCAATTGTGAGCCATCCCGCCGGTCCATCGTCCGCCCGCTCCGCGATCGAAACATCGCCGCGATCGTCCCATGCCGCCGTCGGCAATGCCTGGGCCTTTGCCACTGGCGTTCTGGTGGTGATCGGCCTGGTTTTCCGCTGGATGAAGCTTGGCTCGCTGAGCCTTTGGTTCGACGAAGGATATACCGCGTGGATCACCAGCAATTCCTGGCTGGCGATTTTGCATTACATCCGTGCCGACACCGCCCCGCCGCTCTATTACATCACCCTGCAATCATGGACTCAGATTTTTGGTAACAGCGAATGGGGGTTGCGTTCGCTGTCGGCAGCGGCATCGACGACGACCATCTTCGTGGTGTGGGCGACGGCCGACCGATGCCTGCGATCCGGATTCGCCCGGTTTATCGCCGTGTCGCTGGTGGCGCTTTCGTCGATGCAGATCGAATTCGCACAGGAAGCCCGCAGTTACGCGCTGCTGGCGCTGTTCGAGGCGGTCACCATCTATTTTATCGTCCGCCGAGTTGAAGGCGGGGGCTTCGGATTTGTGTTGGCGGCGACGGCCTGCCAGGTGGCCGCCGTCTACACCCAGAACATCATGCTGTTCTACGGCGTGGCGATCTTCGCCGCGTGGTGCGTCTGGCCGGTTCCCGGCAACCCCACGACGCGACTGCGTCCCGCGGCACGGCGGCGTCTGTGGCATCGCCGGGGCCTGGAAACGCGGCTGTGCGTGCGCGACGCTGCCATCGCCGGAAGCATCGTGCTGCTGCTCTACATCCCCTGGGTGCCGACACTGATCCAGCAGGCCCGCGCCGTGGGCAGCAGTTTCTGGGTTGCGCCCCCGGCTCGCCGCGACGTTTCGGATCTGGCCACCGCCATGTTCGGCACGCAGGCGTATTGGGAATTGATCGTGCTCATCGACAAGTACCGCGTCGGATCGCGGGAACTGATGCACTGGTGCAGCCTGCTGGCCGGCGGCGGGCTGATGGCCCACGCCTTGTTTGCCCGCAAACGCCAGGCCGCCGCGCTGATGGTGTGCGCCTGGCTGCCCATCTACTTTGGCATCATCTACAGTTGCTGGAAAACGTCGATCTTCCTCCCCAAGGCGTTTATCGCGTCGATCCCACCGATCGCATTGCTGCTGGCCCTGCCGGCCGACGCGATGCTCGATGGCTCGCCCCAAGCGGGCGGCCAGCGCCCCGTCCAGCGACTGCGGCGACGGCTCGTCCGCTCGCTGTCGTTCACGGCCATTGTTGTGCTGTTCCTGCTTCTGGTTCCCACCCTCATCGGTTACGTCATGGATCACAAGAAGGAGAACTGGCGCTCGGCCGGCCAATTTGTCGCCGCGCTGCCGCCGCAGGTGCGGCTGATCGAATTCGACGCCAACGACGGCCAGCCCACGTTCGATTACTATTACAACCGTTACCGGAATACGAGCGAGCCCCGCCCGGCAGAATCGGGCGTTCCCAACGGCTTCTTCGACAATCGACCGCCTCGTGCGATGCAGCGTGTGCTGTCGTTGTCCGATCTGGCCGGACTTAGACGACAACTCACCAGCGGCAAATTCGCCGAAATCGACCTGGTCCTCTCGCATCGCGATTGGGCCGATCCGGAAACGCTGTCGCTGATCTACATGAAGACCCACGCCCGGCTCATCCCGATGCCCGACGGCCAAACGCATTGGGAATCCCCCGACAACCAAGTCGCCGTCTGGCGGTTTCGCGTACCTCTCACGGCTGCAACGCGCTCGACCACTCGACCCACGACAACAAGATCCACCCCGCTGCGATGATGCTGCATCGGACAAGGCCGCCCGCCTTAGAGGCCCGGCACTGTGGACGAGCAGGTCATTTCGATCGACGAATTCAATACGGAGAACTTCAATCGCCGGTTGCGACAAAAATACACAAACTGAAGGGCACCCAAGCGCGTCACCCACGCCGGCAGGCACCACATCAGTTCATGCACACCCACAATTCACTGCCAAAGTTGACCCAATCAAAGCAACCCAAGTAAAACTGACCAACCGAGATTGTCAAATTCAATCAAAAGCCCCGGGCAAGCGTGTCGGCCGATCGACCGTCGATCGGCCGACACCGCCCGTGGGAACCAACCGCGCTCCATGATTTCTGAGCGACTTTCCAGTCACCCATAACCGTCACCGCGACGATTACACCCAACCTATATCAAACCCGATGCCACGCCCTGCCCGGCCGCATTGGATTTGCCTCAAAACAGCGTTTTCTGCGTAATATCGCCAATCTTTCTTGTCGCAATTACCCAAGTTCCCGTTTTTTCGGCCCCGCCGCCGCTCAGTGTTTACTCACCGCGCGACGCTCTCGCTTATCAATTGAGCATTATTGGCTGCCTCGGCCAACTTCCGGCGAGCCTATAATCCGTTCGGTGCCACCGCTTTCCGCATCGGCCACATGATTCGCAACGTCCGAGTTCTGTCCCTCAAACTTCCACAAGTATCCCTGCAATCAAGTTTTACGCTCCAGGCCGATAGCGGCTTGGCTATGCCGGACTACCAACTCATCGTGCGGAAGACCCAGCAGCGATACCGCATCCGGGTTCATTCCTGGCGGCGCAACATGTCCGGCCGGGCTTGGCAAATTCACTATCGCGGCGGCCGTATCGACAACCTGATCGAAGCCCCCTTTCCCAAGACGCCGATCAGCCTGGCGATCTTTCTTCACGAGGTGGGCCATCACGTCATTGGATTTGATCGCTACCGCTTGCGCTGCGAAGAGGAATATCACGTCTGGCTGTGGGCCTTTGAGGAAATGCGTCGCTTGGGCGTCCCGCCGGATGCACGCGTGCTGCGCCGATTCGATCTGTCGATGCAATACGCAGTCAGCAAAGCCCTGCGCCGGGGAATGCGCCGCGTGCCGACCGCGCTGGAGCGATTCCTGCCCGCCATCGCGCCGGCGGCGTAGGTAAACGGGAATCCGGACAGCAGGGGCGGAAATGTCACGTCGTTCGGATTCTTGAATTATTAAATTTGCATGTCTGCGAAAAATGTCATTGTGTAGACGGTTCATGCTTCGTATAATGCCGCCTGCAATTGATCGCCGGGACGTGCATCCACGGCGACGCACGACGCACAGACCATTCTTCCGGGGCGCCTACGCCGCTTAGTTGCACGCACTCGCCGCGATCAAAGGGAGCGAGTCATGATCCGGGCAAGGGCATCGGCGGCGTCGTTTGGTTCGTTAACAGGTTCGGAAAATCGCAGGCAGCGCCGGCGCAGATTGAGCGCGCGTGCGGCCGGGTGCGTCATCGAGGCGATGGAAAGACGCGTTTTGCTTTCCGCCGCCCCCAATGGAACCGTCACCTACGTCGTGTCCCTCAACGACGACGGCTTCGGCGATTACACCCCCAACAGCTTCGCCATCTACGCCATCGACGGCACAGTCAGCGGCACCACGGTGACGCCGAATTCGCTCTCATTGTATACCGACACCGGCCCCTACAACGGCGTCGACGGCGGGATCATGGACTTTTATCTCCCCATCACAGGAGCGATTCCCGGCACGCTGAAGGACGTCATCTACAGCGGCGTCAGCTTCTCGCCCACCGATACGCACGCGGGCCAATTGAACAGTAGCGTGTATTATCAGTTGACCGACGGACAAGGCGACCAGAACAATGTTGCCGCGGGGTTCACGTTCAATCTCTTGAACGCAGACAACGGAAGCACCGTGGTGGCGGCTGGTCAGGACACCATTTCAACGCCGCCGAATATTGCGGATGTACAAAGCGGCTTCTCTGACAACATCATGATCTTCGGTTTGGGTCAGAGCGCCGGGGATATGCAGACGTTCGCCGACTCGACCACCGGCAACACGCCGGGAATTCCCGCAGGTGCGACCCAGGTCGCGCCACCGGCATCCGCTCCGTTCAGCGGGCCAGGGACGTTTTCCATCTTCGGCAACACCTATCTGAATGGCCTGTTGGTGGCTGTCGGCAAATGTGCCACGGGTACAATTCCTACAATCGACACGAGCAAAGCCACAACCGGCCTGTTCGCGAGCTACGAGGGCTTCGACACTCTCGGCGGCGGCTACGATGGCGGCGGCGACTCCACCGTGAATACCGTCATCACGCAGACTTTGACGCAGCTCCTCGTCACCCCGCCCAATGCCCAGGCGGCCAAGCCCGGCCAGAGCACGTCGTTCAACCTTGGGAGCTTCACACAATTCGACACAACCGCTCCCTATACGGTCCAGGTGAACTGGGGCGATGGATCGGCCGATAGCGACTTCTCCGTCGCCGCCGCCGGGACCATCCCCGCTACGGCGCACACTTACGCCGCCTCCGCCAACGAAACAGTCACGGTGACCGTGAGCGATTCGGCCGGCCATGTTTCAAACAGCGCCACCTTTGCGGTCGCGGTCGGCATTCCGCACCCTACCGGCGTATCGACGACAATGGCGAGTGGAACCTACAGGGCGGGGACGACCATCCCGATCACCGTCACTTTCAGCAACCCCGTCTATGTGACGGGCAAGTGGCCCGATGTGCCGGCGTTGATCCTCAACGATGGGGGAATTGACTATTATGCCAGCGGCAGTGGCACCTCGGCACTGACGTTCAACTACACCGTGGCGGCGGGACAGAACACATCGGACCTGGACTACGCCTCGACCGATGCGCTGGCGATAGGTAACGCGAGCATAGAGGATTCGGCCGGAAATGCGGCCGCATTGACCCTTCCGGCCACCGGCACGGATGGACTGGCCGAAAAGGAGATCATTATCGCCACGGGGTCATCAACGGGCACGACGGTGACGACAACCGTCACGGGCGTCTCTTCGACGAAGGCCGCCGGAACGTACGGCCCGGGAACAATGATCCCCATCGTGGTGACGTTCAGCGAGCCGGTCGACGTAATCGGGGCTGTGCAACTGGATCTCAACGACGGCGGTGTGGCCAATTACACCAGCGGCAGCGGTACTTCGACGCTGACGTTTACCCAACATGTGGCAATAGGGCAGAACACGGCGGACTTGGACTATATCTCAACGGGAGCACTCACGCTCAACGGTGGCAGCATAAGCGATATGACAGGCGCCGCGGCAGGCCTGTCACTTCCGCCCACAGGTTCGGATGGACTGGCGACGACGAAGATCGTCATTGACACGACGCCGTCAACGGTGACGGCCGTGTCTTCGTCAAAGCCGCCAGGAATGTATGGGCTGCGAACCACGGTCCCGATCACGCTGGCGTTCAGTTCGGCGATCGACGTCAGCGGCTCGCCTCAATTGACGCTCAACGATGGCGGCGTGGCCAGCTACGCCAGCGGCAGCGGCACATCGAGACTTTCTTTCAGTTACACCGTGGCGGCGGGGCAGAATACGCCGGACCTCGATTATGCGTCGCCCAGCGCGCTGATTCTCAACGGCGGAAGCGTGAAGGATCTGGCGGGCATGGCGGCCGCATTAACCCTTCCGGCCGCCGGTACAGACGGCTTGGCGAGCAAGAACATCAACATTGACACGACGCCGCTCACGGTAACCTCCGTATCCTCCACCCAGACGCCCGGAACTTACCTTGCGGGTACGGAGATCCCCATTACGGTGAATTTCAGTTCGGCGGTCATTGTGAACGGCTGGCCACAGTTATTGCTCAATGACGGGGGCACGGCCAATTACAACGGTGGCAGCGGCAGCTCGTCGCTCAGCTTCACCTACACCGTCACCAGCGGGCAGCACACCGCCGACCTTGACTATGCCTCAACCAACGCGTTGCTCCTCAACAGCGGCACCATGACGAATCTGGCGGGCAGCCCGGCCGTGCTCACGCTTCCGGCCACCGGCACCGATGGCCTGGCGGCGGATGATATCGCGGTGGCCCTGGCCGCCACCAAGGTCGCATTCATTCAGATGCAGGGCGGCACTTCGGCCGGTGCTGTGTTGAGCCCGGTGAAAGTCGCCGTCGAATACGCCACGGGGGCCATCGCCGGGGGCGACACGTCCTACGTTACGCTGGCCTTGCAGAATTCCGCCGGCGCGGTCCTGAGCGGGACGCTGACTCAGGCGGCCGTGGGCGGTGTCGCCACGTTCAGCGATCTGTCCATCAACTTGCCCGGCACATACGCGCTGGTCGCCGGCGATGGCTCGCTCATCGCCGCGGTATCGCCATCGTTCACCCTCGCGCCGCAGCAACCCGCGACGTTCGCCACGCTCAGCGGCGGCGCGCTATTGGTGCAGGGCACCAGCGGCGACGACATCATCACCGTGCAGACCGACGGCAACGGCAACCTCACCGCCACGCTCAACGGCGTCACCTCACGATCGTTCGCACTGGCCTCGATTACTTCCATCGACGTTGAGGCCGGGGCCGGAAATGACCTGGTCACCATCGATTCCAGCATGCCGGCCAGCCTGGGCGTCAGCGTCCAGGGCGGCGCGGGCGATGACACCATCATGGGTGGGCCGGGCAACGACACACTCTGCGGCGGGCAGGGCAACGACTCGATCTCCGGCGGACCCGGCGACGATTCAATCAAGGGCGGAGGCGGCGACGACCTGCTCGCCGGCGGAAAAGGCAACGACACGCTTCTGGGCGGTGTTGGCAACGACACCCTGCGCGGCGCCCTGGGCGACGATTCGCTCAACGGCGGCGCGGGAACCAACCAGCTCTACGGCGGCCAGGGCGACAACATCTTCGACGCCGTGAACGGGACTGCCGACCAGATCTTCGCCGGGGCGGCCGCCAACGACAGCGTCCTGTACGGTTCCAGCGACAATTATGTTATCGAAAGCGGAGCGATCCCGCCGGGGAATATGATAAGCAGTTCGTAAGGCGCAAGAACGCCAAGGCCTGGAACTGCGGGGTTCCGGGCCTTGTTTGCTCTTATACTCGGGGCTTGGCGCGCGTGTCTGATGGACGCTGTTTCGACGCCAAACGAATTATCCGGACGTCTCATGGGGCAACGCCCAAATCCCCAAGCAGAAGTTGCGAGCTGATTCGGGCCGATTCGAAAATCACCGGCAGCCCGCTGCCGGGGTGGGTGCCGCCGCCGACCAGATACATGCCGTCGAACTCTTCAAAGCGATTCTGCGGGCGCAAGTGCAACATCTGGCTGAGGCAATGAGCCAGATTAAAGGTCGCGCCGCGGTAGATGCCCACCTTCCGGCTCCAGTCATCGGGCGTGATGATGCGCTCAAACCGAATGCGGCGTTCGATATCCCCCAGGCCGATCCTGGCGAGTTGGCTGAGCGCCACCTGCCGGTAACGATCGCGCTCCTTGCTCCAATCGATGTTCGGATGTTCGTGGCTCACCGGCAGGAGGATATACAGGGTGCTGTGGCCCGCTGGCGCGAGTGTCGAATCGGTGACGCCGGCATTCTGCACATAAAACGAAGGGTCGGCGCTGAGAACGTGTTGGTTCTCGATCTCATCGAGGTTGCGCCGGTAATCCTCCGCCACATAAATGTTGTGGTGTGCGAGATGGTCGTATCGGCCTTCGATCCCCAGATAAAGCATGAACGTTGAGCAGGAGAATCTCTTCTTTGCAATCTTCTGATCCGTCCAGCGCCGCCGAAGCCGGTTGGGCACCAGCGTCTGCATGGCATGGGCGAAATCGGCGTTGACCACGATCGCATCGGCGCGCTCTTCGCCCCCGGCCCAGCGAATGCCAACCGCCCGGCGACCCTGGAACAAAATCTCCTCGACCGGCTCGTTGAGACGAATCTTCACTCCGAGTTCCGCCGCCACGCGCGCCATGCCCGCGGCGACCGCGTTGCACCCGCCGATCGGATGATAAATCCCGTGCTCATATTCGAGGAACGACAGGATCGAAAACAGGCTCGGGCATTGGAAGGGCGACATCCCGAGGTATTTCGCCTGAAAGGTAAAGGCAATTTGAAGGCGGGGGTCGCGAAAATAACCGGCCAGTTCAGCGTGCAGCGATTTCCACGGCTTCAGATAAGGCAGCACCGCCAGCAGACGCGTTTGCAGCAGGCTCGTCCAGCCGAGAAATGGCGATTGGAGGCACGGCGCGAATTTTTCCAGCTTCACCCGGTTGTCCGCCATGAACCGCCGGAAATTCGGCGCGTCATCAGGCGCAAGCTTGGCGATCTCCGCCACCATCCGCTCGGTATCCGGCGAGGCGTTCAACTCGCCGCCCGCGCCGAACGTCAAACGGTACTGCGGATCGAGCTTCTTCATCGGCACTTCATGGTGCAGATCCCGACCGACGGCGGCGAATATTTCCTCCAGGATTTGCGGGTAAAGGAAGAAGGTCGGACCCAGATCAAAGCGATACCCTTCGCCTTCAATGGCCGACGTGCGCCCTCCGACGCGCGGCTGTTTTTCGATGATGGTAACGTCCAATCCGGACTTGGCCAGCAGCATCGCCGCCGCCAGTCCGCCCGGTCCCGCGCCCACGATGAGTACTTTGCCTGACATCAAGAGGCCATCCATTGTAGCGACTTTGCCGTCGTACGCTCAGTCACCGAGAAGAAACCGACAGGCCCGCTTCACCGTCGCCAGCGAATGCCGCGCCGGCGGATAGCGGAGTTTTGGGTCAAAGGCCAGCGAACGATTCACCACCGGCCGGCGATGGGTGAAACAATCGAAGCTCGCCTTCCCGTGATAGGCCCCCATGCCGCTCTCGCCAAGACCGCCAAAGGGGAGACTCCAGCCGATCGCGTGCGTGATGGTGTCGTTGATGCAGACTCCGCCGCTGCGGGCGCCGGCGATGACTCGCTCCTGCGTGGCACGGTCTTTGGTGAAAAGGTAAAGCGCCAACGGCGTCGGCCGGTCCCGCAACTGCGCCAGGGCTTCATCGAGATTCTCAAACGCCAGCACCGGCAGAATCGGGCCGAAGATTTCCTCCTGCATCACCGGATCCGTCGCCGTTGCGTCCGTGAGGATGGTGGGCGCGATGTAAAGATCGTCGGCGTCATGCTGGCTCGCGCCGGCATAGCCAATCAGACGCTCGAAGTGTTGCCGGTTCACGATGCGACCGTAATCAGGACTGCGCTGCGGGTCTTCCCCGTAGAAATCGCCAATGGCTCGATTCAGGGCCTCCACAAGCGGTTGGCGGATACGCCGATCCGCGAGCACGAAATCGGGGGCAAGGCAGGTCTGCCCGGCATTCAGGAATTTGCCCCAGGCGATGCGGCGCGCGGTGACGTCCAGCGGCGCATCGGCGCAGACAATCACAGGCGATTTGCCGCCCAGCTCGAGCGTCACCGGCGTCAGATGCCGGGCGGCGGCGGCCATAACGGCCCGGCCGGTGTTCGAACTGCCGGTAAAGAACATGACATCAAACTTTTCACTTGACAGCGCTTCGGCCGTCTCACGATCGCCCTCGACGACGGTAACGTAGTCGGCCGGGAAAATGTCGGCAATGAGCTTCCCGATCGCGGTGGCCGTGCATCGGGCAAGTTCCGACGTTTTCATGACGACGCAGTTGCCGGCGGCAATCGCGCCGATGAGCGGGGTGAACAGGAGTTGGACCGGATAGTTCCACGGGCCCAGGATCAGCGCAACGCCAAACGGCTCAGGCGCGATGCGCGCGGTGCTGGGCCAGGCCAGCCAGGGCATCCGGCGCCTTTGCGGCTTCATCCAGACCGACAGGCGTTTGCTGGCGTGACGGATTTCGCTCAAGACCAGCCCGATTTCGGTGGTGTAGGATTCGGCGGCCGATTTGCGCAGGTCGGTGTAAAGCGCGGAGAGCAGATCATTTTCGGCGGCCATGATGGCCTGATACAGTTTTTGAAGTTGTTCGCGCCGGAACTCGATCGGGCGAGTCCGTCCGCTCTGGAAAAAAGCGCGTTGGCGAGCGATCAGCGAGGTATAGACCATACGGCGGTTGGTGAAGTGTCGACTTAGGCGTATAAGGTCGTCAAGTGGTGCTTCGACAATGATGAAGAAAAGTGTCATCGTGATCGGCGCAGGGCTGGGAGGAGTGTCGGCCGCTATTTCGCTCGCCCAGGAAGGCTACGCGGTTTCCATTCACGAAAAGAACGCCAGGATCGGCGGCAAACTCAACGTCCTGCAGGAAAACGGCTACACATTCGACCTCGGTCCGTCCATCCTCACTCTGCCGCATGTCTTCGATCGCCTTTTCGCTCGCTCCGGCCGGAAAATGAGCGATTATCTTTCCATCCGGCCGCTCCGCCCGCACTGGCGGAATTTTTTCGAGGATGGCACGGTCGTCGATCTGTATCCCGAGCCGGACAAGATGGCAGCCGAGGCTCGCAAGGTCGGTGAAGACCCCGAAGCGATCCAGCGATTCCTCAAATACTCCGCCGACCTTTACGATCTCGTGGACGACGGCTACTTCCAGAAAGGCCTGGATACCGCCAGGGAGTTCGCCGATTTCTACGGCCTATGGAAGTTTCCAAAGTTCGATCTGTTCCGCACCATGCACGGCGGCGTCAAGCGCTTTCTGCGTACCCGCTACATGCAGGACATCTTCGATTACTTCATCAAATATGTCGGCTCCTCGGCTTACCAGGCGCCGGCGTTTATGAACTGCCTGCCGACAATTCAGTTCCGCTATGACCTCTGGTACGTGGACGGCGGCCTGTACGGCATTGCCAAAGCTCTCCAGCGGTTGATGGACGAACTGGGTATTACCGTCCACCTCAACAGCGAGGTCGCCGGCATCCGCACGGACGCAGGCAACGTGGCTGGCATCGTCACCAGGGCCGGAACATTTCACGCCGCCGATATCCTCGTCTCCAACATGGAAGTCATTCCCGCCTACCACAAACTCCTTGGCGAAGATGCCGCGTTCATGAAGAAACTGGAGAGACGATTTGAGCCCTCCTGCTCGGGTCTCGTGCTCGATCTCGGCCTCGACTGCCAGTATCCGCAGCTCGCGCACCACAATTTCTTTTTCTCCGATAACCAGCCCGAGCATTTCCGGACCGTCTTCCGCAAACATCAGTTGCCGCCGGACCCGACGATCTATCTCGTCGCCGCGTCGAAGACCGATCCGACCGTCGCTCCCGACGGCTGCGACTGCCTGAAGATACTGCCGCACATACCGTACATCGACGACGACCGGCCGCTCACCCGCGACGACTACCTTGCCTTCAAGGAGCGAGTGGTGAGCAAGTTGGAGCGGATGGGCCTGAAAGACCTCCGGAAGCACACTGTTTACGAGCATGTCTGGACGCCGCTCGACATCCGCGATCAATATTATTCCAACAAGGGCTCCATTTACGGTGTCGTCGCCAACCGCTTCAAAAACCTGGCCTTCAAAGCCCCAAAGCAGAGCACCAGATACCCCAACCTCTTCTTCGTCGGCGGCTCGGTCAATCCCGGCGGCGGCATGCCGATGGTCGTCCTCTGCGGCCAGAACGTTTCCAGGAAGATTGTCGAATGGGATCGCAAACCATCATCCTGACCGCGGCGCTGCTGTTGTGGTCGGTCGGCTTTCTTATCCTCGGCCGTCTGCGGAGGCGCGTCGGTGAAGCGCCGGCGAACAATTCGCCCGCGTCGTTTTCGATCGTCATCCCGGCCCGCAACGAGGCTCGCAACCTGCCGGTTCTTCTCCGCTCCATTGCCGAGCAACCGATCCGCCCGCTTGAGGTTATCGTTGTGGACGATGCTTCGACCGACCGAACCGCCGAAGTCGCTGGTCATTGCGGCGCGACCGTCATCGCGTCTCTGGCGCTGCCGGAAGGGTGGCGTGGGAAGACATGGGCATGTCACCAGGGCGCAAACGCGGCGCGCGGCGACCTTTTGCTGTTCGTGGATGCCGATACGTGGTTTGAAAAGAACGGCCTGCCGCGAATTCTCGCCGCCTATCAGATCGGCGCCCTGTCGGTTGGGCCATTTCACGCCGTCGGCAGACCATACGAACAGCTCTCGGCGTTCTTTAATCTCATCATGGCCGCGGGCACCGTGCCGCACGGTTTATTTGGACAAATGTTGCTGGTCGACCGGGAGAATTACCGTCGCGTCGGCGGACACGAAGCGGTGAAGGAACGTATCCTGGAGAATTTCTGTCTTGCCGATCAGTTTCGCCGAGCTGGCATCCCGGTGCGCAGCCTCATGGGTCAAGGCGTCTTCGCGTTTCGCATGTATCCGAACGGGTTCGGGGAATTGATTGAAGGCTGGACCAAGGGATTCGCCTCCGGGGCGGCACGAACCCCCAGGTGGCTCCTGCTGCTCATCGTCGCGTGGCTGACGGGTATGATGTTGCCGGTTGGATCGGCGCCTTTCTCGATCTGGGCCGTATTGCTTTACATGCTTTTTGCGGCGCAACTGGCGGTCATGTTCCGTCAGGTCGGGGCATTCCGGTGGTATGCAGCGCTTCTGTATCCGGTGCCATTGGTCTTCTACTTCGTTGTGTTCACATGGTCCATGCTACGCTCCGGTAGACAGGTCACATGGAAAGGACGGGACATCCGTGCGGATTGAATTGCCGGCCGTTTGGATCGTCATTCTCAATGTCGGGGGCTGGCTTGTGATTCAATTGGGCTTGGCGTGGCTGTTTACGCGGATGCCAGCGGAGTGGTTCAATCCCGGCGCGGCGCGAGGGTGGGAGCAGGACGGCGCGTTTTACGATCGCGTCTTTGCCATCAAACGATGGAAGCACGCGCTTCCCGACGGCGCTCGCTGGTTTGCAGGCGGTTTTGGCAAAGGAACCTTAAGTGGCAAGCACACGGATTACCTGGCCCGTTTTGTCCGCGAAACGTGGCGAGGTGAACTGTGCCATTGGCTGGCCATCTGCTGCGCGCCGTTTTTCTTTCTCTGGAATCCGTGGTGGGGCGATCTCTTTGTCATCGGCTACGCCATCCTCGCCAATCTGCCCTGCATCCTGGTCCAACGCTACAACCGCTTACGGCTCAACCGCCTGCTGGCCGCGCGGACGCCGCGCCGCTCGCCAGCGAGGTCAAGTTGACGCGTCAGATGGACGCCGCCTCGACTTCGGGTTCGGTTTCCCGGCCGGTGCGCGGCACGCTTCGCAGCACGCCGTCTTCCATCACCCCGCGAATCTTCGCCAGGGCCTTGTTCTGGATCTGCCGCACCCGCTCCTTGGTGACGCCGATGATCTTGCCCACCTCTTCCAGTGTCATGCCGGATTCCTCGGCCTGTTCCCAGTTGAAGCGGCGGCGGATGACCGTCTCCTCGACGTTGGACAGGTCGGCCAGGTTGCGGTCCACGATCGCCTTGAGTTCGTCGATGCAGTCCTCTTCGACGGCGTCGCGACGTCGGTCCTGCCAGTCGCTCCGCTCCATGTCCGGCTCGAATTCCATCGGAAACCGCGTGCGATGCTTGGACGACTTCATCGACGTGCGGCTGAACGCCTTGAGGATCGCCCGGCAGGCATAGGTGCTGAACTTAAACCCGCGATCCACGCTGAACTTGTCCACCGAACGCAGCAGCGCCATGTTCCCTTCGGAGACGATCTCCGCGAAATCCACGTCGGCCAGACGCGTCCGCTTGGCCATCGCCAGCACCAGAGCCAGATTCGTCCGCACCAGGTATTCCCGGTAGTGCTCAAAACGCCGATGCCATTCCAGAACCTGCTCGGCCAGCGAGCGGGTCAGGCCCTCGCGGCGAATCCGCCGTTGTAGTACTGACAGCCGCAGCTTGGCGAAATTGAAGCGGAGGAACATGAGTTTTTCTTCGGCGGCCTTCATCAGTTGGGGCGCGCCGCGCATGGCCTGATCGATCGCCTCATCGCGGGTGGGCTGATACCAGTCCGTGAGGGGCAGGGCGCGTTCGGCGTCCTCGGTGAACAGTTCCTTCTCAATCCCGCGCTGGCGGAAGATCGGGCTGTCCATGAAGGCGTAATTGCCCGCCAGCAGCGCCTCGACCTGTGCCCGCATCGCGCGGGGAATCCGGGCCGCCGCTGTGCTGGTCGTGCTGCCACGAACCGAACCCACGGTACGCATGACCGCAGCTCGCACCGGCCGGTTCTCAATCCTGGTTGCCATTTCGCTCACCATGGCAGCCTCCTTTTGCTGTTCCTTGGTTTCCACCGCAGCGTCCCATATTCCGTACTCGCCGCCGCACGCGCGGTGACGGCCCTGATTCCATACGCCCAATTTGCCCGATTAGTTCTCATCAACAAATATTGTCATATGCAAGCAAACGTGCCATGCAAAACCGCTCGATCCGACCGCAATCGCCCATTGCCGCCATCCGATCCATCCATATAACCCGCAAGGTCACAGATTTATGCCCGGCGATTTATCCGGCTCCCAATCCGTCCCGATCACCGCACGTTGAACGCCCCTTCCCGGAACGCTAAACTCCTCAGGACACTGGTTCTATGCGAATTCTCTGCCTCGGCGGTTCGTTCAATCCCATCCACCACGGCCACCTTCTCGTCGCCCGCGCCGCGGCGGAAAGCGCCGGGTTCGATTCGGTCCGCCTTATTCCCAATCTTGCCCCGCCTCACAAGCTGGACTATCTCCTGGCGTCCCCGGCCGATCGGCTGGCCATGACCCGCCTGGCCGCTGCCGCCGATCCCCTTTTCTGCGTTGATGACCTGGAATTGCACCGTTCGCCGCCGAGTTTCACCATCGACACAGTCCGCCAGTTCCGCGCCGCCGGCCTGGGCCGGGTGACCTGGCTCATCGGATCCGACACGCTGCCGACCCTTCAGACCTGGCACCAGGCGGATGATTTGGCCGTCGAAGCCGATTTTCTGGTTGTGCCCCGCCCCGGTTTCACGATTGATCCCGCCGATGTCCCCGAACCCTTCCGCCACCTCGCCTACGCCGTCCTCAAGACGCCCCAACTGGACATCAGTTCCACCGAAATCCGCCGCCGCGTCGCCAAAGGCCAGTCCATCGAGTATCTGACACCCCCGCCGGTTGTACGTTACATTCTGGACCATGGCCTCTACCGGGAAGTAGACCGGAAAGTGCGAGCAGACCCCACTTAGGGCCGTACCTGCGCAGTATCTGCCCCTGCGATGGAACATCGGATTCGACGATGCCACCCGGCATGTGATCGACCGGCAGACGGTCCTGGCAGGGAATTATTTCGGCCCCCCGCAAATCCAATGCGTTTTCCATCAAGAGCACACGGATTGCCACCCGTGGGCGCCACGCGGTACATTCGCCGCATGACTGTTCAACTTGCCATCGTCGGCGCCGGCAATATGGCCGAAGCCATCACGCGCGGCATCCTCCGCGCCGGACTCATCCCACCCGATCAAATCCGCGCCGCCGATCCGGCCGAACCGCGGCGAAAGCTCTTTCAAACCGAACTCGGCATCGCCGCCACCGACGATAACCGCCACGCCGTCCAGGGCGCCCGCATCGTCCTCTTGAGCGTTAAGCCGTATCAGGCAAAGGATGTTCTGACGCATCTCGGCGCGGCGATGGATCCTGGCGCGCTGCTCGTATCAATCGCCGCCGGTATCAGCAGCCGGTTCATCGAAGAAACCCTCGGCCACGGCCGGCCCTGGCGCGTGGTGCGGACCATGCCCAACACACCGATGCTGGTCGGCAGCGGCATGGCCGCCATCGCTCCCGGCCGCAACGCTACCCCCGCCGACCTCGACACCGCCCGCAGCCTCTTTCAAGCCGCCGCCACCGTTATCCAGGTCGACGAATCGAAAATCGATGCCGTCACCGCCATCAGCGGCTCCGGCCCGGCGTACTTTTTCTTTCTGGTCGAGCAACTCATCGCCGCCGGCATCGAACTGGGCCTCTCCCCGGCCGACGCCGCCACACTGGCCAAGCAAACCGCCTTCGGCTCGTCGCGCATGATGCTCGAATCCCCCGACGCCCCCGCCACGCTGCGTGCCAAGGTGACCACCCCCAACGGCACCACCCACGCCGCCATCACCCACTTGGAAAAGTGCGACTGGCCCGCCATCACCCGCCAAGCCGTCCACGCCGCCGCCCGCCGCAGCAGGGAATTGGGATTGTAGCGAAAGTCCCGCTTTTTCTGTTGCACAAATTATCGTGTTATGATAAAGTAGTAGCATGATCGCGACGTTTCGCGGCCAATTGGCGGAGGACTTATTTTTCGACCGCCAAAGTGCGGTGACGAGGCGGTTTCCAAGCGAACTGCGTCACGTTGCCCAGAGGAAATTGCAGTATCTTAACTCGGCCAACCGGCTTGATGACCTGAAGTCGCCGCCGGGCAATCGCCTTGAGACACTGAAAGGCTCACTCGCGCAATATCATTCGATCCGCATCAATGATCAATGGCGGATCATGTTCCGCTGGCGCGACGGAGCACACGATGTGGAGATTGTCGATTACCATTGAGGTGCATCATGCGTCCGCCCAACCCGATTCATCCCGGCGAAATGCTTCGCGAAGAATTCCTTGTCCCCGCGGGCATGTCGCAGCGCGACCTCGCCAAGCGGCTCGGCTGGACAGTCGCCAAGCTCAACGAACTGATCAACGGCAAGCGCGGCGTGACCGCCGATTCGGCGCTCGACCTGGCCGATGAACTGCACACCTCGCCGGAAGTGTGGCTCAACCTTCAGATGCAATTCGATCTCAAGCGGGCCGAGATGCGACGAAAACGGGTGTCGTGATCCCGCCGATGAGCATGTCAGGCGGGCTCGGGTAGCGGTCGCCTGCGGATGCGGCGGTCGCCTATGACCCAGAAAGCACCGGTCCAATCGTCTCTTCCGACCAGAACCCCGAGGATTCGCTGTATGTCGTGTTCACGCCCTTGCGGGGTCGTACGAAGGAGAATGACGCCGCACGAAGCGGGCAGGTGCGAGCGAAAGGCCAATTCACCGAAATCCTTGTCGAACGTCAGCAGGACTCGTTGTTCAGCGACGGCTCGCGTCAGAACGGCCCGGTCATTGGCGCCGCTCATTGACTCCTTCGCTGACAACACGTCGTGCCCCATGTTCCGAAGCCCACGGATTACAGAAGGAGCAATGTTCTCGTTGGCAAGCAGGCGCATGCGGTCATGCTCTCACGCCGGGATTGGATAGATCTTCTCATCGGCCAAGAGCTGGTGGGCATAGGCGAGGCAAGCCTGGATGTCCTGGCGCGTGATGTGATCGTATTCCTTGAGGATATCGTCCACGGTCCAGCCCTGTGCGAGCAACCCCACGATGAATTCAACGGCCAGTCGCGTGCCCTTGATGACAGGTTTGCCGACTAGGACAGCGGGATCAATAGTGATGCGCTCGTTCATGCTCCGCTCATTATATCCATGCGGCGAACAACCCGGTATAGGGCAGCCAAATCAAACGATCTCCGGCCCGATGCGAACTCGCCGCCCATCGATCTTCAATCGCCCCGCCTGATACAGCCGGATCGCTTCCGGATAGGCGATCGTCTCCTCGTGAAAAACCCGCTCGGCCAGCGTCTTGGGCGTGTCATCATCCAATACCGGGCAGGTGCGCTGCAGGATGATCGGGCCGTTGTCGTACTCGGCGTCCACGAAATGAACCGTGCATCCGCTCACCTTGCAACCGTGGTTGATGACTGCCTGGTGGACCTTTGCGCCGTACATCCCCGGCCCGCCGAAGCTGGGCAACAGGGCCGGATGAATGTTCATTACCCGCCCGGCAAACTCCGGCGGGATCTCCAACAGCGACAGCCATCCCGCCATGCACACCAGCGATGCGCCGGCGTCCGTGCAAATCGAAAAGACCCTCTTGCTGAAATCGGCCGCAGTGGGGCTGGCGGATTTCTCGACCACGAAATTCATCACCCGCGCCCTGGCCGCCCGATCGAGTGCCCCGATGCCGCCGCGCGATGCGATGACCACACCGACACGGGCATTCAGCCGGCCATCGGCAATGTGGTCAATCAGATTCTGCAGCGTCGTTCCCGACCCGCTGACCAGAACCGCCAATGGAATCGGGGATGCGCTCATGCTTATTTTGCCCGGAGCTTGGCCACCGCGGCCGCGTCGCGGGCGCTCAGATCAGGATAGCGCGAATCGGACCCGACATCCGGCCGGCGCTTCCAGCTTCGCGCGCACGCCTTGTAATCCTGCCGCCGGTCCACCACGCGCACCGACGGCGCCGCGCCGGCCGCCGGCTCGAAGCTGTGATATCCGGCCCCGGCGATGTCTTCCAAATCCGGCCCGTAAGCCGCCAGCTTCGCCCGTAGCGGCTCATCCACGCGATAGACGATCTCGGCATCCACCGACTTGTTGAGTCCCGCTTCCTTCTTCAAGCGATCGAGCTGCATCAGCGCTGAATCGCGCAATTCCATCAGCAGCCGCCATTGGGCTCGCTGATCATCGGACACCGCCGCTCCCGATGCCTCCGGCAGCAGGGCCAGATGAACGCTCTGTTCCTTGCGGCCGGGAAGATGCCGCCACGCTTCATCGGCCGTGAAGACGAGAATCGGCGCCAGCAATCGGATCAGATCGCTGGCAAGCCGGTGCATCACGCCCTGGCAGCGCCGCCGCAGCATTGAATCAGGCGGCTCGCAATACAGACGGTCCTTCATCGCGTTGCCGTACAAACTGCTGATTTGCACCGCGCAGAAATCGTGCAGCAGCCGGAAAACCCGGTGAATCTGATAGGCGTCGTATGCCGCAATCGTCTGGCGGACCAGCTCATCCAGTTCGGCCACGATCCATCCATCCAGACTTGCCGGCGGCACTTGGGCTGCCGGTTGATTGGGGTCAAAGCCGCTGAGGTTCGACAGCAGATAGCGCACGGTATTGCGGATCTTCCGGTATTTGTCGGAAAATTCCTCGATCGCCTTGGGGCTGGTCGGGATGTCGCCCTGGTAATCAACGCTGCTCGTCCACAGCCGCAGCACATCCGCCCCGTGCCGGTTGATCTCCTGCGTCGCCGTCACGTATTCCTTGTCGCTCTTGGAGACCTTCGTCCCATCCGGCTTGACGACAAACCCGTGCGTCAGCACCGACTTAAACGGCGGCCGGCCCGTCGCGCCCAGGCTCGGCAAGAGCGACAACTGAAACCACCCGCGATGCTGGTCGGAGCCTTCCAGATACAACTCGGCCGGGAAATGCAGCTCGTCGCGCTGTTTCAGCACGGCGTTCCATGAACTGCCGCTCTCGAACCAGACATCGAAAATGTCCTTTTCCTTCCGCAGCGCATCGAGCGAAAATCCCGCCGGACAGGCGAAATCCGAACCGAGCAATTCCGCCGGCGTCAACGTAAACCACGTCTCGCTTCCGCCTTTGGCAAATTGCCGCGCCACCGCGCGGACCGAATCGGCCGTCAGCAGCGCATCGCCTTTCTCGTTATAGAACACCGGAATCGGCAATCCCCAGGCGCGTTGCCGCGACACGCACCAATCCGGCCGGCTCTTGAGCATTCCCTCGATCCGATGTCTTCCCCATTCGGGGATAAAGGTGATCTGTGAAGAGCACGCCGACAGCGCGCGATCGCGCAGCGTCGCCCCGGCCGCTTTTTCATCCGCCGCGGCGAACGGCTTATCCAGTGAGATGAACCACTGCTCGGTGGCCCGGAAGATGACCGGCGTCTTGCTCCGCCAGTCGTGCGGGTAACTGTGCGTGATCGGCTGTTCCGCGAAAAGATGGCCGGATTCTCGCAGCTTTTCGACGATGATCGGATTGGCCTCCTTGACCTTCTTCCCGCGCAGCCACTCGGGGGCCGTGTCATCGAATCGCCCGTTGGCCATCACCGGACTGTACACCGGCAATCCCTCGCGCATGCCGGTTTCGTAGTCATCCTCGCCGTGCCCCGGCGCGGTGTGGACAAGGCCGGTGCCATCGGTCGTGGTGACATAATCGGCCAGGACTATTCTTCCCAGCCGATCGACAAACGGATGCCGATACGCCAGTTTGCTCTCAACCAGTTCCCGACCTTTGATCGTCGCCCCGCGCTGAAAACTGACCGCCTGATCCTTTCCGCGCAAGGCAAAAACCTTCTCGACCAATTCCGCCGCGACGAGACGCGTTTGCGCGCTGGCGCCGTCATCGCACGTCACGAACGTATACGCGACATCCGGATGCACGGCCACGGCCAGATTCGCCGGCAGCGTCCACGGCGTTGTCGTCCAGATCAACAGGCTCGCCGGGTGCGCCGCCAATCCGAACGCGCTTCGCGCAGCAGCCTGATCTTCAAACGCAAATTCCACAAACACGCTCGGATCGGTAACATCCTGATATTCCAATTCCGCATCCGCCAGGGCCGTCTGATTCTCGATCGACCACGCCACCGGCTTGAGCTTCTTGTGTACCAGCCCCTCCTCGACGAACCGCGCGAAAACCTCCAGCACCTGCGCCTCGTACTGCGGGCTCATGGTCAGATACGGCCGATCCCACGCGCCCAGAATCCCCAGCCGTTGAAACTGCTCGCTCTGGATACCCACGTACTTCGCCGCGTATTCATAGCAGCGCCGGCGAATCTCGACCGTGCCCAGTTCGCGCAGCTTCGGCCCCAAATCCTGCTGAACCTTGTGCTCGATCGGCAGCCCGTGGCAATCCCATCCCGGCACGTACGGCGTCTCATACCCCTGCATGGTGCGAAACCGCAGAATCACATCCTTGAGCGTCTTGTTGATCAGATGCCCGATATGGATGTCCCCATTGGCGAACGGCGGCCCATCATGCAGAATCCACTTGCCCTTCGATCCCTTGCCCCGCTCGGCCTGCACCTTCTCGTACAGGTTCATCTCGCGCCAGGCCTTCAGGCGGATCGGCTCGTTGGCGACGAGATTCGCCTTCATGTCAAAGGCCGTCTCCGGCAGATTGAGCGTGTCTTTGTAGCTCACCGACGATGTATCACTTGCGCGGCTGGTCATAAGTTGGCCTCATGGTAATGGAATCGCCCGCGAGATTCGAGACGCCTTCGCCGGGTTGGCCATTTATCCCATCTGCGTTCATCCGCGTTTATCTGCGGTTAGATCGCTTCTGTGCGCATTTCCCTGAAACTTAGCGCCGCCGGCTCCGTCTATAGAGAGTGTGCGTCCTCCTATGCCCGCCAGAAAGGCCTTCAACATGCGTGAATTGCTCGTTATCGTCGCCGTCTTGGGCATCTTCCAGCAAACGGCCGCCGCACAGGCCACCCGGGCGGCCGATGATGCGGCCACGCTCTATATGCAGGCGGCGATTTTGCTATCACAGCGCGACGACAACAACATCATGTCCCCGTCGGCGTCGGATTTAGTTTACCCCAAATACCCGCCGTATCCCGCCGAGTGGCAGCGCATGGAGCAGGAGGATTTTGCCGCCAATGCCGATGCCCGTGCCCTGGCGCATCAGGCGCGAGCGATCGATCACGCCAACTGGCCTGCGCTCCCGGACCTGACCAAAGCAACGACCCAACCGGCAACGGTTCCCTCACCGCCCTTTTCCTATCTGAATGGCTGCCGAAATTTGAGCAATGAACTGGCCGATGCAGCGGTCTATCAGCATCTCCAGGGCAACGATGTCGCCGCCATTGAGACTATCCGCGACCAGTGGCACCTGGCGGACCTGTTGCGGGATCAACCGAAAAAGACGCTCACGATCCTGCTGACCAGCGTCGGCATTCGAGCCGTGTGTGTGGATCGGCTCGAGGTCATCGCCGCCGGTATCGTTCTGACCAAAGACCCTAACGACACGAAAGATGCCCAGAGGGCCGTGGTTCGCGGCTTGATCGGATCGTTGCTCGGGCGACAAGACGCCAAAACCGCGTTGGCCGACACGATGCGCGACTATGACTACGGACCGGCCGCGGCCACTATGCCCAGTGCGACGCTCGACAGAATGCTCGAAGCGGTCAACCGCATCAACACCGAGTGCGACATGGCGGCCATGTCGCTGGCGTGTCATCTTTATCGCTTCGACAACGGCAACTGGCCCAAGTCGCTGGACGATCTGCACGCCTATCTGCCCAGCGTGCCGATCGATCCCTGGGGCGATGGCAAACAGACGCTCGGGTATGTGCTGGTCAAAGCCGGCCTGCCGGATGGTTCGGATCGGCCGTTGGTTTACTCTCGCTGCCTGATGAAGGATGGGTTGTTCTTCCGAAGCGATCAGCCTATGTACGGCTTTTACACGACCGATCTGTTGCCCGACGGAAAGCAAGGCGGCCAATTCCGCGACGTGGCCGGCTGGGCGCCGCCGGAAGGAAAGCAATTCGCGCCCGCCACGCAGCCGCTGAGGTGACGCGTGGGAGGGAAATTCGCGTTCAGGCTCAATATGGATAATTCGACCAACCCATCCGGCCCTGAAGCGAATCAACCGCCTGCGGCAGATATCCCCGCCAACCTTCCATCGACCAACGGCCCGGTGCGCCATTCTCCGCTCGATTACGGCCCACCCCTGCCCCTGCTGAAACGGCGGCGCGTGCAGCAATGGATCATTCGATCGGCCGTGCTTCTTTCCGTGCTGATCGTGCTGCAACAGATTGTCCCGCCGGCATGGCGCCGTGCCCGTTTCCGCTATTTGCAAAGCCAGTGCATGGAAAACCCTGTCCCGGCGGGAGTTCTTGTCTATTCATCGGCGCCGTCGTCCGTTTCCATTGTCCGGCCGCAGCTCACTCGATTCCTGAATGCCTATCGCAATGTGCCGTTCCAGTTCCCGCCGCACAGTCCCAGCGGCCCCGAGGATGCTCTTTTGTTGCGGCAGCCAATGCCGCTGAATCCGAACATGGCCAGCGTCTACGTCGGGCAGCGCCAAGCCAGCAACGGCCTTCGACGATTCATCGCGGTCAGCACAAACGTCGCGTTCTGGAGTTCCGGCCTCGGCGCGGACATCAGTTTTCCCATCGTGGTTCGTCCCCTGGGATTCGCCGATCCAGTTTTGGACGGGGAACTGGGCGTCCGGTACACGGTGGCCGGCCTCGACTGCGGCTGGGGCGCTCCGAACCTGAGACCACAGCCGGAAGTTCTGGTCTATTCCGCCATCGAGGATCCCGCCGACGCTTCGCATTTTTCCTTTACGTTTGACGTGAACATCAACCATTGCACGGTCGACTACTGGCTCCAACCGGACGGGCAACTGAAGATGACGCAGAAAATCCAGCACTGGCACGTAACGCCTCAGCAAACCCGCGACATGAACTGGCCGGATACTTCGCACCCCGCCCCGGCCAACTGACCCGCCAGCCCAAAAAACAACAGAGACTTGGATTTATCTGCGTTTATCAGCGTTCATCTGCGGTTGATTCGCCTTGTTTTCGCAGCAACTTATCGAACCGCCTCGGCCGGGTCGCGGTATAATGGCCGCCAATGAAAGGTCTCTGGCAACGGCTCTGGCGCGGCACGATCGCGATGTCGCTGCTGCTATGTCTGGCCAGCGCGGCGATGTGGGTGCGAAGCGAATTCGTGGGTGACGCCGTTCGGCATTACGTCTATGTCGCCGGCCCGCCACCACCGAGCGCCTCCTTCTGGCTGGATCCCGCCGCGCCGGTCGTGGAATACGGCCAAGTCGTCGATACATATCTCGGCGAAGTCTGGTTTGACCGGTGGCAAGACGCCTTTGACCCCAAGGATCGGGGATTGTCGATCGGGCCGCTCGGCCAGGACCATTGGAGGTACAATCGCGAACATCCCATGAGTTACCGAGCATTCTCTTTCGCAACGTGGCTCGGATTTTGGGATTACCATCCGTCTTACATCAACAAGATGGCGTCGAACTACCTCATCCCCGTTCAGAGTTTCGGCGTCCCGTTCTGGCTCATCGTGACGATGTTCGCGATTCTCCCCGGGTTTTGGGTCATCGCTTTCTTCCGCCGGCGAATCCGCCATAGACCCGGCTTCTGCCGGAACTGCGGCTACGACCTCCGCGCCACGCCGGATCGGTGCCCGGAATGCGGGACTGCGCCGCCGAAACAGCACCCGAATTCAATCTGACCAATCCACCGTTTTGGTGTTTGATGTGGTAAGATACGCAGGGAAGCCGATGAATCCCCGACTGTTCAAACTTTTGGCCACCGGCTCCCTGACCCTGTGGCTCGCGACGGTCTGTCTCTGGCTGATTTTTGTTTTCAGCACTATCGCAGTGTCCGATGAGCGCAACGGCCGAATGGTGTGGGTCAGCGCCAATGGCTCGACGTTCAGCATCACCATCGCGCGCGGCTGGCCCGACCAAAACGGGTTGACCTTCCGCATCGCCCGAGCCGGTCAGATTATCTGCTGGATGCCGTTTTACACCTCCCGGTCCGGACCCGCGCCCGCCAATCCAATTCCCGGCATTTGGCGGGAGTCCTTGCCGGGCTGGGTCAGTCACCCCAACGGCATCCCAAACGATATGAAATTGATCCCTTCCCCGCCGCCGAATCTCAAGGTGTCGATGGTCGCCGTCTCATGGTCTTGGCCGCTGGCGATCACCACGCTTTTCGCGTTGCCTTTCAGGCTTCGGCTGCTCCAACTGCGCGTGCGCCGATCCAGGCGCATACGCCGCGGGCAATGTCTGCATTGCGGCTACGACCTCCGCGCCACGCCGGATCGATGCCCGGAATGCGGGACAATTCCCGAAAAGCCATCCGATTGAAGTCGCCAGTCGCGGTGATTTTCACGCCGTGGCGAGGTCGTCGGGTTTCTTGTTGGGGCCCAATCGAATGTGTTTCCACGCTCCCCGGCGGAAACGGATGAGCATGAAGAAGCCCAAACCGATGCCGTAGGCGGTGGCGATCATCCACGGGCCGCTGGTGCCCAGGCCGGGCATGACCCGCGCTATCACGTACGCACCGAACACGACCAGTCCCCAGCAGAAGACGGCCGTGACGACCGCCGGAACGAACGTGTCGGCCGCTCCGCGCAGGGCGCCGTAATAGATGATGTACATGGCGTCGAAGACCTGGTACGTCGCGCTGAATGTCATGCAGGTGGCGCCGGCGGCGATGACCAGGGGATCGTCGGTGAAGAGTTCGATCAGCGCGCGGCGGCCCACGAAGAACACAATGCCGCACGCGACCATGTACGCGGCCGTCAGACGAAACGCCAGGTCCGTCCGCCGCTCGGCTATATCGGGGCGGCCCATGCCGATATAGCGGCCGACAAGTGCGGTCACGGCCATCGACATCCCCACGGCGGGCATGAAGCTGACGACCATGTACCGCAGCATGAAGGTATTGGCGGCCATCGCGGTGGCGCCCAGTGCGCCCATCACCACGTTGCAGAACATCGACCAGGCGAAAATGTCCCCAAACGCCTGGACGCCCGACGGCAGGCCAGTCCGCATCAGCACGCGCATCTCCGGCATGCGCGGCCGCCAGTCCGATGTGCCCCAGGTATGCCGCGATGTTCTGTTCCATGTCAGGATCGCCAGTATTGATGTCTCGACGGTCACGCCGATGTTCTGTGCCCAGGCCGATCCCACGATTCCCTGCGAGTGCATCCCGTGCCCCAGCACCAGCACATAAGCGGCCAGAGCGTTGGTCGACACTCCCGCCACCGCCGCCACGAACACCGCCACCTGGCGATCGGTCGCCAAAAGAAACTGCCCCGCCGAAGTGCCGGCCAGTTTGACGATCGACCACAGCATGACGATCTGAAAATACCTCGCCTCCATATCCGCCTGAACGGCCGGATGGCTCATGGCGCGGAACATCGGCCCGGCCAGGGGCAGCATCGGCGCGATCACAACGGAATACCCCACGCCGAACCACACGCCCTGCCACAAATGCCGGCCGCAGGTTTTGGGTTCGCCCCGGCCGCGTGCCTGGCTCACCAGCGTGTTCACCATCCACGCCACGCCCAGCCCGAACGACAGGATCGAAAAGGCCATAAGCCCGCTATTGCCCCCGGCCGTCGCCGGCGTTTCGCCCAGGCGCGACAGCATCCACGTATCGACAAACTGCATGACGGTGTAGGTGAGCGTGAGCAGTATCGTGGGCAGTGCGAGTTTTAGAAGTTCGGACAATCCGGAAGCGTACGCCTCGCCGCCTTCGCGGTCGTCGCCTGTGGATCGATTTGTTTCAAGGTCCGTCGTCATCAGTTGCTCAAAGCGGTGGCGTATGAAAGACCCGGTACAGCATCCAATATACAACCAGTCCGGAAATTGAAACGTAGAGCCAGACCCAAAATGTCGGGCGGGCGATTTTCATATGGCGGGCCCATTGCCGCGTGGCCGCCATCCAGAACGTCCCGATAATCATCGGCAACATGAGCATCGCCAGCGTAAGGTGGGGAAAAAGCACGCACAAATAGATCAGCTTGAGCGTCGGATTTATCCCCGCGGGCACGCGATGGGTGCCGGTTTTGGCGTGATAAATGAGGTAACAGGCAAGGAATGCGCTGCTCGTCACCGCCGCGGAGATCATCATCGTCGCGTGCAGGCGGATGTGCCGTCGGCGGATCGCCGCGTATCCCGCCATGAGACACAGCGCGCTGGCCGAGTTGAGCGACGCGTCCAGCGCCGGGAAATCCGCCACGGTCACGGAATCGCCCCCGCGGCGTCGCCCGGCCGCGTCGTCGTGGTCGAGCCCAGGGCCGACAGCGCCGTCGCGCCGTCAATCAGCCGTTTGATGTCGCTGGCGTCATTGCTGTCGGCCAGCAATCGCACCCGGCCCACACCGTCCACCAGAAAGAACTTCTCGCTGTGCGTTAGCGGACTCACGGGCGACGCGAGATTCAGAACCTTCATCCCGGCCGCGGCCTGATAGATGGCATCCTTGGTGCCGGTCAGAAATATCCACCGCGACGGATCGGCTCCATAGGTCTTGGCATAGGCGCTCAGGGCCGCGACGTCATCATGTTCCGGATCAACCGTAAAAGACACAAACCGCACGTCGGCCGGAACCTTGTTGATCAGATCCCGCACCGTCGCGGACATTTTCGGGCAGGCCGTCTGGCAGGTCGTGTAGATGAAATCGGCGATGTAAGGATGGCCGCGCAGATCGTTGCTGCCGAACGATTGGCCAAGCTGACTGGTCAGTTGGAACGCCGGCGCCGCGTACTTGACCGGCAAACCCGTCACGTCGGGCGAATCGGCGGAATCGGCAAACAGCTCGGCCGCCCCGTTTCCATCACCGGCTCGGACCACCATCGGCCCGGCCGCCTCGGTTGCCGAGCGATGCGCCATCGGCCAGACGACCACCAGGGCCAGCAGCGCCACCGTAGCGCACCAGGCGGTCACCATGAGATTTTTTCCCACGCGGGTCATGCCGTTTCCACCGCTCCTTCACTGCAAATCCGCCGACACGCGCCCCGTCGCGATCAGGCTCGAAAATACGAACATCGCCGCCGCAAATCCAATGCTCACGGCCGCACATGTTTCCCACGACGGCAGCGCCGCTCCGACATTTCCCCAGTAGATTGCCCGCCGCAATCCCGCCACGCCGTAAGTCAGCGGATTGATCGCCATCACCTTGCCCAGCATTCCATCGCCCGGAAACATCGACCCCGACAGAAACCACATCGGCATCAGAAACAAGTTCATGATCGCGTGAAATCCCTGCGTCGAACTCATCCGCCACGCGATGCAAAACCCCAACCCCGTCAAAGCAAAGCTGACGATAAACAGCACCCCGGCCGACATGATGAAAGACAGCAGCGTGAAATGCACTCCCGCCAGCGGGCCCAGCGCCAGGAAGATGAGTCCTTGTCCCGCGGCCAGTATGGTGCCGCCGAGTATTTTCCCCAGCACGATCGACTGGGTCGACACCGGCGCGACGAGCACGGATTGCAGGAACCCCTCACGGCGGTCCTCGATGATGGAGATCGTTGAGAAGATCGCGGTGAACAGCAGGATCATGATGACGGTTCCCGGAAAGAAATACGTCATATAATCGCCGTTGCCCGGCAGATTGGTCTGGAAGTGATGTCCCATCCCGCCGCCGATCAGCAGCCAGAACACGATCGGCGTGGCCAGCGCCCCGACAATTCGATGTCGCTGGCGAAGAAACCGCACGAGTTCCCGCCAACACAGCGAAGCAGCCGGAAGCAGCAGGCCGGTTTGGTTGGTCGCGGTTCCCATAAGGGCGAGGGATTCTATGCGGACGCGATGGAGCGGGCTACAGAGTCGCCTTGCGCAACCGCGAACAAGACATATTGCCGGCAGCCCACATTTTCCACTTATTTACCACGTGCTTCCTGTCCGATGTGGCCTGTGGCTAAGATTGAAGAAGGTTAATGGAGTATTGTCCCATGAACAAATCCTCGCGACAGAGGCTGGTCTCAGGCACATTGGTTGGCGGCTCGCTTCTGGCGGTCGCACTGGCTTCCTGCCTTTTTCTCTGGTGGCTGCTCGGCAAGCCCCTGCGCGGCGAAAAACCCTTTGACCAGCAGGCCGCCGGGTCGGTCGTGAATCTGGTGCTCAGTTCGTCCCTGACTCCCAAATCCTCGGGCGCCATCACCCTGCCGCCGGCCCTTGCCTCAAACTCTCTGGACGGCCGGGTTTATGTCACGGTCGATTCGACCGGCACGACATGGATTCTTTTCCCCACCTGGCGCGGCAAGGGCGATAACCTGGCCGGTTATTTGTATCGCAGTTCACAGGCCACCGGTCCGCGCCCCGCGACAGTGACGATAAACGGCCCGGATATCGCCAGCCCGGGAGGCACTCGATCCCTTGAATACACTGTCGACAAGCAGATCGACGCGAACTGGTATCACATCTATAACGACATGGATTGAAGTTCACATTCGCAGGTACTTTGGCGGCTCGATCTGGAAAACCATGCGCTTTGCAGTGCGCGGATGATCCAGTTCCAGCCGCACCGCCACCAGGCGCATCGGCCCCACCACCGGCGGCTGCGGACCATAGACGCGGTCGCCCACAATCGGATGTCCGCGGTCGTTGAGTTGCACGCGGATCTGGTGCTTGCGGCCGGTGTGCAGCGTCAGCAGCAGCAGCGTGCGGTTTTTGGCGCTGGCCAGTGTCTTGTAATCGGTTCGGGCCAGTTGGCCCTTGTCGACGCGCGACGTGGAATGCACGGTGCCGTCGGCGTATTCGACAAGACGCGATGTGATCGAACCTTCCGGCGGATCGATCTTCCCGTGAATGACCGCCTGGTATTGACGGTTGACGGTGTGGTGCAGGAATTGTGCCTTGAGCGACTCGAACGCCGCCTGATTCTTCGAGAAGACCAGAACGCCGGCCGCATCGCGGTCAAGGCGGTGGATGACTCCGATGTGAGCCCGCCGATCGCCGGCGACGTGGTCGCGCACCTGAGCCAGGATCGTGGGGCGGCGCTCGCCGGAAACGGTGCTGCTCAGCAGGCCGGGGCCCTTGTTGACGACGATCACATCGGCGTCCTCGTACACCACTCGCAGCGGTCGCATCACAGGCACGGCTTCAATCCCGGTTGGTTGTCAGATGATCGTCCGGGCGTGTTCGAAGAACCAGAGAACCGCCCGCGCGGCCTTGTCGTTGTCGACGATGTCGTTGTGTCCCGCCTGCTCGATCCAGACCTTCGCCTTGGGTTGCTCGGCCGATTGATAGAGAGCTTCTCCCAGCGAAAAATCGATCAGATTGTCCTGCTGGCCGTGAACGATCATCACCGGCCGGGCCACCCGCTGCGACAGCAGTCGCGAAGGCGAAAAGTCGGACAGATTCGCGCCGGTCTGAGCGCTGGCCATCGGGAGCATCACATGATCGGCGATCCATCCGGCGCCGGGGAAATAGAACCGCTCACCCAGTGTACGCGCCAGTGATGGCAGGTCGTTGTAGGTGCTGTACGCGACAATGGCCGCGATTGACCGGCCGTCGTCGGAATCGTCCGCCGCCGCCGCTATCAATGCCGCCGCCCCCATGCTGATTCCCATCCCGTCAATCGTTTGCGACTGCTCTGGACGATTGGTCCTGAGCCAATGCACGGCCGCAAGCACATCGAAGCGTTCCAGGTCGCCGAAGCTGCACAACTGCCCGCCGCTGTCGCCGTGGGCGCGAAAATCAAACGCCAGAACGTTGAACCCCGCCGGGACCAGATCGCGCACCAGGTCCAGTTGATTGGCTTTGTTGGATCCCAGGCCATGGCATAGGACGACTGTCCGCGCCGCCCAATTCGCCGGTCGGCGGCCGCGCGGCTGGGGCGCGGGAATCCACCAGCCTGCCAGATCGACACCGTCGATCGAACGAAAATGGACATTGGCAATCGATCCAGGCGGAACGAACGCCGGCACGTCGGCCATGTCGGGATGGACCTTGATGCGGTAAGTCATCACCGTCGCCATGATGTAGGGCAGGCCGATTCCGACCAGCACGAGAAGTCGCACCGCGCTGGCCGATTCGATGCGCCATCGTGGCGCGGCGGCGAACCGGCAGCGACAGGCCCAGGTGCTGAACCAGCGAGTACCCGCATCAAACCACTTGAGCAGACAAAGCATACCGGACGCGAAATACGCCGCGCGCACCACCTGCGTCGCGTTGACGGTGCCGCCGACGTTACGGGCGTAGACCACCGACATGCCCACCGCCAGGATCGTGGCATACAGCAGCGTGACGCTCGTCTTGCCCAGCGAGCTGTTGGCATTGCGGCACTTGCCCGGCCGCCACGCCACAGCCAGAGCAACGATCGGAGCGATGCCGTAAGCGACGAGCAACAACACATGCACCACTGCCAACATGACTTGATCCGATTATCGGACCTCCGCAGGGTTTTCCCCAATTTCCCATCTTGCCAACAAACCCGATAACTGATGCGTCTCTCGATCGTCCCGCCGGGCGAATCTAACGGACATTCTCCCGCAAGTCAATTATGTAAAAGCAGTTAAGAGAATTATCGCCGCGAAAAGAAAAACTGGAAGATCGTCCGAGAAGTCGCTAGCATAGGGTCGTTCGGTTTGGGCGGCCTTTGGCTGTTAGACCGATATTTCGGACGTTGCCGGATTCCTCTGGTGCGCGGTATTTTCCGTTGGCACCGGTGAAGTGGGTGCGGGTGGCTAAAACGGCCACTATGTGTTTTGTCGCCAGAAAGGAGCCAAGAAGGAACGACACGTCGGAGAACTATTGGATGGAAAACTTGAAATCGCAACGCCTGAGCAAGTGACTCAGGAATGACACGAGTTTGGTCTGTTTCCTGGAAAATAAATTTTTGAATGGGTCGAACACGATGACGCAGTCGTAAACCGCGTCGTGCGAGAAAGAAAGATTGAATCGACCGTTCAAGGAGGCGTCTATATGTGGAAGAGTCTCAAATGGGGTACCTTGGCCGCTGTGGCCAGTTTGGCGTCGATGGCCGGCATCGCCGGCGCTACCGCCGTTGTTTCGCAACCGGCCGCCGTCACGTCCGGTGAGGTCGTGGATGGCTGGACCGTTACGTTCCCGACCGGCATCGCTCTGATCGATGACACCGGTAATTCGGGCGGCCCGGTGCTCACCCTGGAAAAAGAAGCTGCTTTCGTCAGCCTTGAAGGCCTGACCATCAACTTCACCCAGGCGTCCTCATCCGCCAGCCCGACGATCAGCATCACCGATGAAGCCCTGACCAATCTCAGCGGCTCAAGCTGGGGCGGATTCGAATTCCTGCTCGCCGCCCCGCTGGGCGGAACCCCCGCGGTCTTTGACAAGACGCAGGGCTTCACCACGGCCGGCGATGGCCCGTTCACAACCAATACCTTCGATGCCGCGGGTGATTCCTATACCCTCGGTGGCGGCACGCTCGCCAACGGCGCAACCGCCCTGCTCGGCTACGACAGCGCAGCCGGCCCCGGCGGCAATCTCGTGATCGACGCCAATCCCTCCACCGGTTCAATCCCCCAAGTCATCGACTTCAAGGAAATCCCGCTCGGCGGCGGGAACAACGGTGGCAATAACGGCGGGAATAACGGCGGAAATAACGGCGGCAACAATGGCGGGAATAACGGCGGCAATAACGGTGGCGTCACCGTCCCGCTTCCCTCCTCGCTGTGGTCCGGCCTGACCGGTCTCAGCGGCCTGCTCGCTTTGGCGGCTTTCGCCAAGCTCCGTCGCAAACTCGTCTGATTGGTACGTTCGATACTTCTCCTCGAACTCATGCGAGGGTTGACTCCGGTCAACCCTCGCTTTTGTTTTTGGCGGACCTCGGTAGCCTACGCGAGCCCATACCAACAAATACAAACAAGCCGTAGCCTACAGACTGCAGACCATTTCAACCGATGTGGACAAGATTGCGATTTACCATTTTTTGGACGTAGCCGAATTCCAGCCGTGCGCGATATGCTCCGTCTGCGTCATCCAGATGGGTGCCAGATGATCGGAATCACCGTAATGCAATGCAACGGTGGAAAGGAGTTCGGATGGAACGATACGTCAAAAGCCACTCGCCTCAAAGTTGCGGCACATGATCCGCATCGTTTGGTTTGCGTTATTGAAAATGTATAGGAATTGGTCGGACTCAGCGGCGACGCAGTCCATTGCGCCATCTCTTTTTTGAGTGCAAATCCGACCGCTTTAGGAGTAGTTCATGGTTGCTAATAGATTCAATTGGTTCTCGCTGGCCGCAGTGGCAGCAATGGCGTCGCTGGCCGGCATGGCTGGAGCGGCCACCGTCGTGGCTTCCGGTTTGACGTCTGGCCAGGTTACGGACGGCTGGGCTGTCACATTCCCCGCCGGTATTTCGCTGATCGATGACACCGGCAACACCGGCGGCCCGGTCCTCTCGCTGGAGAAGCAAGCCACCTTCGCCAGCCTCGAAGGCCTGACCATCAATTTCACGCAGATGTCGGCCGGCGCCAGCCCGACGATCTCCATCGTCGATGAAACGCTGACCAATCAGAGCGGATCGAGCTGGAGCGGATTCGAATTCCTGCTGGCCAGCCCGCTGGGCGGGACCGCCGCGGCGTTCGATTCCACCAAGGGTTTCACCCTGGCTGGACTGGCACCTTTCACGACCAGCGCCTTCTCCAGCGTCGTTAATCCCTGGGATACCTACACGCTGGGCGGCGGAACTCTGGCCAACAAAGCCACCGCCAATCTGGGATTTGACAGCTTGACGATCGTCGGTGGCGATCTGGTGATTGACGCCAATCCCACCGCCTCGCTCTCCGCCAACGGCTTTGGCCAGGTGATCGACTTCAAGGAAATCCCGCTCGCCGGCGGCAATAATGGCGGCAATAATGGCGGGAATAACGGCGGCGTCACTGTCCCGCTTCCCTCATCGCTTTGGTCCGGCCTGACCGGTCTCAGCGGCCTGCTCGCCCTGGCGGCTTTCGCCGGGCTTCGCCGCAAGCTTGCCTGATGATCTGGTTCGATCCTTCTCTTCGAGCTTTTGCGAGGGCTGACTCTGGTCAGCCCTCGCTTTTGTCTTGTTGGAGGTCATCGCATTCAAGAACGCGGCATAAGTCGCATTTGTCGATGCTCGCGTTTTTCGACCAGTTGCTTGTTCGATCGCGACGCAGCCGGAAGAACCCGCCCTTCTGCATCAAACGCCTGCCCCCCGAGCGAGCACGGCGAAGTGATTGGAGCGACGGGGAATCGAACCCCGATTTGCTGAATGCGATTCAGCCGTCATCCCGTTAGACCATCGCCCCGGGAAATACCTGAATTTCGGCCGGTATTGTACGGATCGAACGCCCCGAGGTAAAGGACGTGCCAGACCGGCCAGTGCCTTGCGGGAGGCCACGAAATCTCGCGGCAAACACCCTTCGGCCGCCGACTCTCTTGCGATGCCTTAGAAATGCAGCCCCTGTGCGATTGCGATCAGGCGGTCGGACGATATCCGGCCGATCAGGCAGAGCCATTTGTCCTGCCGTTGCTCCATCACCATGTTGAGCGAGCCGACGGCTTGCAGGTAATAGATCGCGCCGCCGTGCGTGACGCTGGGTACGGCGGGCATGTGCATGTCGGCGGCATTGGCGACCGTCAGAGTCACCGGCTCGCTTTCCCCCTTGAGCAGCAGACAGGCCACCTTTTTGTTTTGAATCGTCCGCATGCAGCACGCCATCTGGTGATCATCGGGCACGTTCGGCAGCGACGGCGCATCGGACGACTCCGACGCCAGCACGCGATTGGCCTCTTCGATCGTCTGCACGCTGGTTGCCGCCACCCGGCCGCTCACAAGATCCTCGTGCAGTTGCACGATCTGAGCCACCGACGCGATCGCCGGGCGGCCCGAGCTGTACAACATCGCCCCCGCCACGGCGAGGAAGATAATGATGCTCGCTGCAATGGCGCGCATCGGCCGCTGTTGCCACGCCCAAAACGACCGCCACCTCGTCTGTACCACTCCCGCCTCGGCTATCTGCGCCCGCACTGCCCGTTGCAGCCCGGACAAGTCGATCGGCATCGACCGCAGTTTCCCCAGCCGATCGGCCGTCGCCTCATCCAGACGAACCTGCTGCTGGCTCAAGTCCGGGACCCCGGGTTGTTGCGAGTTTTCGGAGTTCATGCCATCCACCTACACGATAAACGATTCTCGGCCGCAAAGAGGTTCAAATAATTCTTACTCGCTCCGGCCGCCCTCCAAACTGCGGCTTCAGGCAAGCAAGGCATTGCGTAACATGGCCCGGCCGCGATGGATGCGCGATTTCACCGTCCCGACCGGCACGCCCATGATCCTGGCCGCATCCGCCTGGTCCAGGCCCTCGACATCCACCAGCAGCAGGGCCCAGCGCATTTCCTCCGGCAGCGATTGCATCGCTCGAATCATCTGCTCGTCCGAAAAACCATCGAGCATCGCCTGTGGATTTGACCAGGCCGCCGAATTGTCAACGGCCGGCTCGGAGATGTCCTGGACGTCGGCCTCAAGCGGTACCGTGAATCGAGCACCGGCGGCGCGAATGCGGTCGATCCGCGTATTGCGCAGGATCGTCGCCAGCCACGACCGCATGTCCGTTCCCTCCCGGAAACGGTCCAGCGACTTGAACGCTTTGATCAACGTCTCCTGCGCCAGATCATCGGCTTCGGCCTGATTGTGCGTCAGAATAAGCGCGGTGCGCGCCACCATTGCCGCGTGCGGCCAGACCAACTCGTCGAAACGCTCTCGTGCGCTTGGCCGATCCAATGAAATCCCTGGTTGGTCCTGCTACTTGAGTTCGATCCTCGTGGTTGCCGTCGTCAGCCCGTCGGACGTGGCCGTCAGCGTGATCACGCCGGTCTGCCCGCGCCTGGCCTTGACGATCGCCAGCGCCAGGCCATTGAACGCATGGCGATCCGGCGAGGAGAAGATGTTCATGTCCGTGGCGTCGCCGTTGTCGGTGGCCACGATTTCGCCCGGGCCGGATATCGCGAAGTGGATCTGATTCATCGACTGCGGCACCATCATGCCCGCCGCGTCCGCCACCGTCAGCGTGACAAACGACAGATCATGGCCATCGCCGGCGATCGTGGCCCGATCCGGCTTAAGCGCGAGCTGCGACGCGGGGCCGGTGGTCTTCACCGTGTCGGTCGCCCATTCCTTGCCGTCCTTGTAGGCGACCACTTTCAGTTCGCCCGGCTCGTACACGACATCGTCCCAGCGGATGCGATACGCCGGCTGCCCGTTGAGCGTGATGCCGTTGACCTGCGTCGGCTGGCCGTTGGGTCCGTTGACGCCCTCGAAGATCTTCTTCTTGCGGCCGAGCGACTTGCCGTTGAGGAAGAGCTCGGCTTCATCGCCGGAGGTGTAGACGTGAACCGGCGTCACCTGGCCGACGCGATCCGGCCAGTTCCAGTGCGGCAGGATATGGGCCATGGGCAGTTCCGGACGCCAGTGGGCCTGATAGATGTAATAGCGGTCCTTCGGGAAGCCAGCCAGATCGATGATGCCGAAATAGCTTGATCGCGAGTTATACGGAGTAGGTTCGCCGATGTAGTCCCAGCCGGTCCAGACAAACTCGCCGGCACATGCGGGGCTGTGATCCTGGCCGAAGAATTCATGGTCGGGAGAAGTGGCCCAACCGGGATAGTAGAGGTCGTAGGAACTCATCTGGCGGCGCGCACTGTCTCCCGAAACTGGGGCCGTTGCCCCCGGAGCCGCGCCGCCGCGACCGCGTCCCCCGCCGTTCACCGTACCAAAGCCCGGTCCAACCACGGGGAAGAAATACTCGCCGCGCGACGAAATCGTCGACGCCGTCTCGGTGGCGAAAAAGAACTGCGTGGGATACTTCTGGTGGAACGGAATGTAATTGTCCGGCTTGTAATTGAACCCCATGGCGTCCAGCAGGGTGCTGAATCCGTTGGTCATGGCATTGGCGTCGCTGCACGCGGCGGTCACCGGGCGGGTCTTGTCTTCCTGGTGAACGATGGCCGCAAGATCCTTGGCGTTGGGGGAATTGGCCCCCTGGCCTTGTTCGGCAATTTCATTTCCGATGCTCCACATCACGATCGAGGGATGATTGCGGTCGCGCCGCAGGAGCGTGCGGGCGTCCTGTTCGTGCCACATGTTAAAGAGATTGCCGCCACCGTAGTCGTTGGGCGTCTTGGTCTGGCCCCACGTGTCGAACATCTCGTCAAGCACCAGGAATCCCATCTGGTCGGCGAATTCCAGCAGTTCCGGCGCCGGCGGGTTGTGGCTGGTGCGCAGGGCGTTGCAGCCCATGTCGCGGAGCATCTGAAGCTGCCGCTGCAGGGCCCGCGTGTTCACGGCCGTGCCCAGCGCGCCCAGATCGTGGTGATCGCACACGCCGTTGAGCTTGTAATGTTTGCCATTGACGAAGAGGCCCTGATTGGGGTCATACGTGATCTTGCGAATGCCGAACCTTGTCTCATAGGCATCCACCACCGCGCCATTTTGCGATACCGAAGTCACCGCCACATAGCGATTGGGAGCGTCGGGACTCCACAGCCTGGGATTGGCGATGTTGCAGCTTGCCTCAACGTTGGCGCTGCCGCCGGCCGGCACTTGTGCGTTCGAGGCGGGTATGGAAGCCACCACTGGACCGGTCCTGTTCCCATCGGCATCCACGGCGAAAATGTCCGTCGCCACGCTCACCGCCGCCGCGGTCGTGGAATTGTTGTCCACCGTCACCTTCAGGTTTACCGTTCCCGAGTCCGTCGAAACCGTCGGCGTGGTCAGATACGTCCCCCACTGCCCCACATGCACCGGAGCGGTCTTGGTCAGCCACACGTTGCGGTAGATGCCGCCGCCGGGATACCAGCGCGACGAATTGGGCGGGTTATCCAGCCGGATCGCCAGCGTGTTGTCCCCGGTCTTCAGGAAGGGCGTGAGATCCAGCCGCCACGACGAATAGCCATACGGCCAGCCGCCGACGATCCGGCCGTTGCACCAGACCGCCGTGTAGGCCATCGATCCGTCCATGTCCAGGTAGAGTTGCTTGCCCGCGTCCGCCGCCGGAATCGTCAGGTGTTTGCGATACCACGCCGCACCGAAGAACGGCAGCTTGCCCGTTCCGCCATCGCCGTTGGGATTAAACGGCCCTTCGATGCCAAAATCATGGGGCAGATCAAGCTGCCGCCACGACGAATCATTGAAAGTGGGGCTGACATAGGGAATGTCCCCGCCGAAATTCCCTTCGGGCATCACATAATGTTTCGCCGGGTCGGCAATGAACGGATTGCCCGTCGGGAGTATGTACGCCGCAATGCCCGAGGTCGGCGAGACCGCCGGCGCGCTGGCCGGGGCGCCGCGCCGGCCCCCGCCTCCGCCGGTACGCGGATAGGCAAGGTTCTCCGTCAACCCCGCCGGATCGCCTTTAATGAATCGCCAATCGTCATCGATCGAAATCCGCTCCCGCGGTGAATCCGCCGCCATGACGGTTCCTGTCCGAAACAATGCCGTAGCCACGCTGGCGGCCACAAACATTGAGGCCATGGCCCCCATGGACTTCAGTGATAATGTCATGTCAGTCGCTCCGCAGAAGAAAAGGATTCCAATTCGCTCACAATAACCAGCCAATAGCCGGCTTTCAATCATTGACGCCGCCCAAAGGCCAGCGAGCGTGCCCGATCTTCCGGGCAACCACCATTTCCTCCTCCCCATGTACCCAGGGGGAGGACAGAGGTGGGGGTTCTTCGCCAGTGGTGCTGTCATTTCGAAGCCGCGATCGACGCCATAGCGGTCGACCCCCACCCAACCCTCCCCCTGCGTACAGGGAGAGGGGATAAAGAGGCGGCCTCGAAGGGCTCTACACTTGCCCGGGAAATCGGACACTCTCAGGCCAGCGGGCACATGACGCATGCGGCCAGGGTCATTTCGCGGGCGGACTGCCGGCCGGGGCCTTGAGATAATGTTGCGCGAACTGCACGAATGTGGGCCAGTCCAGGGTGTCGGTATGGGGGCCGTTGTGGTAGCGGAAGGCCAGTTCGCCCGATATCAGCGCGGCGTCGGGCGCGGGCATCTGGGTCGTGCCCAGGTCTTTCTTGCCCAGCAGCCGATAGACCGGCCCGGCGGCGACGGCGGCGAGAAATTCGCCGTGCGGATCGGACCATTGATCCCCTGTGCCGCCGGTGATGAAGATCGGCCGCGGCGCCACCATCGCGATCAGTTCATGGGCGTCGACGGGCAGATCGTTCCAATGACCGGCGTATTTGTGGAAATTGGCGGCCATCCATTGCGAGCCGGCAATGTTGTCCAGCGTCTCACCCCAATTGCGGCGTGAGAGTTTGGCGCCGCCCTCGCCGGAGCAACTGGGAAACGCGATCGCCCACCGCTGATCCAGCGCCGCCGCAAGCAGCGCCGCCTTGCCATAGCGCGAATGGCCCTCGACGCCCAGTTGTTTGGCATCGACGGATTTGTCGGTTTCAAAATAGTCGATGGTCCGGCTCAGACCCCACGACCAGGCCGAGAGCGCACCCCAATCGTCGCCGTTCCTTGCCTGGCCCCCGCTGGTCAATCCGATGATTCCCGCCCGCAATCCCTGGCTGTTGTCGGCCTGGATCGGCCCGACTTCCATCGTCGCGTAGCCCCAGCCGATCGCCAGGAACTGATACAGCGGGCTGTCGGCCGGCGGATTGGGCTGCGGCGCCGGTTCCGGACCGCCTGCCCCCTGCCCGCCATATCCACCCGGCCCGGCGATCACGACCACGATCAGCGGCACCGGCCCGGCGGCCTTGCTCGGCGTAAACATCGTGACATTGATGCTGGGCGTGGCGGCCGGATACCGCGAATTGTCGATGTGGCCCACCACGGTCTTCATGATGGCCGCACCCTTGGCGGCGGCGGCGTTGGTGCTGGTGACTTCCCAGGTCACCTTGGGTGTCCCCGGCGGAATCCGGCCGTACATTTCACTTTGGAGGTCGCTCAGTATTTCCGGCCGGCGAAGTTTCCACCACGTGTCGGCGTCCTTGACCGGCTGCCCATTTTTCAGGACCAGCGGATCGGGCAGCGGATAGGGATTGGCCTTGGACTCATCGTAATTGGTCCAGCTTCCGACGCCGGAGCGCTTGTAAGCCCGGCCCTGGGCATCGGACCACGAATTCGGCTGCGTCGGGCTTTGTCTGGCATCGGGCGGACGAAACGGATCATCCGCCATCGACGGCAGGGGATTGCGAACAGCCAGATACGGCGGGATCACCACGGGACTGGTTGTCGGTTGGGTGGTCTGGGCGATGGCCCAGGCTGCCCAGAAGCCGGCGATCATCAGCAGTGCGACATGGAGATTCCTGGCGGGCATTTTTCACCTTCACCTTCTTGTTAGCGAATTGCCATTGAGAGCGGCGGTGAATTGTACCTCGCCAGATTCGGCTGGCAATTTAATGCCTCAATCTTGTAGCGCGACGCGATTCACGGATACGATACGCTTGCAGTTTGCAGGCGGGCGTGGTGCGTTGGACATTTTTGGCCAAGAGCGGAGGTTGTGATGTTATTTTCTCGACGACAGGCGATGGGGATTCTTGCCGGCGGCGTGGCTGCGGGGCTTGCGCCGGGGCTGCGGCTCCCGCGAGCGTTGGGTCAGGCCGTCGCTCCCACGACAGCGCCCTCCGCGCCGCCGCCGATTCCCGCCGGGCCGTTCGCGGGGACACGCGCATCGCTTTCGGCGTTCAAATGTCCCGATTGGTTCCGCGACGCCAAGTTCGGCATGTGGGCGCACTGGGGCCCGCAATCCGCCGCCGAGTATGGCGACTGGTACGCCCGCAACATGTACATACCCACCGAGGCGCAGTATGCCTATCACGTCAAGACGTACGGGCATCCGTCAAAGGTCGGCTTCAAGGACGTGATCGCCACCTGGAAGGCCGACAAGTTTGACCCCGATGCTCTCATTACGCTCTACAAAAAGGCCGGGGCAAAATACTTCTGCTCGATGGCCTGTCACCATGACGGGTTTGATCTTTGGAACTCGAAATATCAGCCGCGATGGAACGCCGTCGCCTCCGGACCCAGGAAGGATATCGTAAGCCTGTGGCGCGATGCCGCGCGCAAACAGGGTCTGCGCTTTGCCCTCAGCGAACATCTCTCCAACAGCTTCGCCTGGTTCGCCACCGCGCACATGTCCGACAAAACCGGCCCGCTGGCCGGCGTGCCGTACGATGGCACAGATCCCGCCTATGCCGATCTCTATCACGACTACAGCCAGATGCCGGCCGATTTCGCCGCCAAGGCCGCTGCATCCAACGGCGGCATGACCCGCGCCGACTACGCACCGTGGCGGCTGAACTATTACCAGCGCATGATCGACCTCATCGATCAGCACCAGCCCGACATCCTCTACACCGACGGCGGCATTCCCTACGGCGACTTCGGCCTCAACATCGTCGCTCATCTTTACAACACCAGCTTCGCCAAGAACAACGGAGTCAACCAGGCGCTCTACACAAGCAAGACCCAGGGCGACGCCACCGCCAATATGTGCATCCTCGACCGCGAACGCGGCGTCGCCACCGCCATCTCACCGGCCCCGTGGCAGACCGACACCTGCATCGGCGGCTGGCATTACGACCAGCGCTACTATCAGAACAACACCTACAAGACTCCCAAGTTCGTCATCGACATGCTCGTCGATATCGTCGCCCGCAACGGCAACCTCATGCTCAACATCCCCCTGCCCAACAGCGGCATGCCCGACGACAAGGAACTCAAGGTTATCGATGGCATCACCGCCTGGATGAACGTAAACAGCGAAGGCATCTACGCCACCCGCCCCTACAAGATCGTCGGCGAAGGCCCCGGCCTTGCTCCGGCAACCCAGCCCGCTGGCACGCGCTTCAACGAAGCCGCCCGCAAATCGCTCGTGGCCGCGGATATCCGCTACACCACCAGGGGCGACACGCTCTTCGCCTTCATGATGGGCTGGCCCGGCAAGGAAGCGGTCATCCCGTCGCTGGCCACCACGGCCAAGCAAGGCGTCGGCAAGATCCAGAATGTCGAGCTTTTGGGCGCGGGCAAAGTCCCGTTCACGCAGGATGCCGCCGGGCTGAAGGTGCAGCTTCCGGACAAGGCGCCCTGCGACAATGCCATCACGTTCAAGATCGCCGGCGCATAGGCGTGTCCGAGGTTTGATGGCAAACCCTTGCGGCAAGCGCGCGTCCGGCGCTATACTTCCTCCCGCAATTCGCAATCGAGGAGGAATCTATGGTCGGACGTGGTCTTGTGGCTTTCGTTTCCTGTCTCTGTCTTTCGGCCGTTGTGCTGGCCGCGCCGGTTCCCGTGCCGGGCAATGCGCCCGTGCCCGTCGATCGTCTGCGGCCGGGAAATCTCGCCGTGCTGCCGATGACCGGCACCTGGCGATTCAAACTCGATCATGGCGTCAGCCCGGCCGTACGCGGTGAATTGCCGGCGGGCGCCGCCATCCCCGATTTCGTTTCCGCCGATGCCAATGCCGCCGACTGGAGCAACATCCCCGTTCCGGCCAATTGGGAAATCGAAGGATTCTCCATCCCCACCTACCAGGAACGCTCAGGCAGATTGTCCGATGACATCGGCCTCTATCGCCGCACCATGGATGTCCCGGCCACCTTCGCCGGCCAGAAAGTCCTCTGGCATTTCGATGGCGCCTACGACGGCGCTGAGGTCTTCGTCAACGGCCAGCGCTGCGGCTACCACGAGAGCGGTTTCACAGCGTTCGATATCGACGTTACCAAAGCCATCAAGCCCGGCCAGAGCAATATCTTCGCCGTGCGGCTTTACAAGAACACCTCCTCGGCCGCCTTGGATCACGGCGACTTCTGGTGCCTCGGCGGCATCTACCGCGAGACGTATCTGGTCGCTCTTCCGCAGTTGCATGTGGACGATCTCACCGTAGTCACCGACCTGGATTCGCAATACAAGGACGCCACGCTCAAGAGCACTGTCCGCATCGCCGGCCCGGCCGGGGCGCATTTCGTGCTGAGCGGCGATCTCTACTCCCTCGACGGCAGCCAAGTGGTCATCCCCGCGATGAGCCAGTCCGGCGCCATCGGCACCGATGGCTCGGCCACGGTTTCCCTCTCCGCCCTGGTGACCGCGCCCAGGCTCTGGTCGGCGGAGAAGCCCAATCTGTACTACTTGTTCTATCGCCTGTCGGATGACAACCAGACGGTCGTCGAGCGGGTTCAGGACCGCATCGGCTTTCGCAAGGTCGAGATCAAAGCCGGAGCATGCACGGTCAACGGCGTGCCCGTCAAATTCACCGGCGTCTGCCGGCATGAGGAGTTTTCTCCCTACGGCCACGCCCTTACCGAGCAGTGCTGGAAAACCGACATTGCCCTGATGAAGGCCGCAAATGTCAGCGCGGTTCGCACCAGCCACTACAACGATGCCGAACGGTTCCTGGAGCTGTGCGACGAGGCAGGTTTCTACGTGCTGGACGAGATTCCCTCCTGCTGGGTGGCCAGCGAAATTCACGACGCCACGCGCACCTGGGCCTATGTTTTCCGCTCCAAAGACACGCTCAATCGCGACAAGAACCGCGCCTGCGTCGTCGCCTGGAGCTGCGGCAATGAAAGCAGCTACGGCATCAACAATCAGGCCGAATTCGACTACGTGAAGGCCAACGATTCGACGCGCCTGGCCCTGATCTCCCAGACGAACATGGGTCAGAATCCCAAAACCGACTTTGACGATTACCATTATCCTCCCGTTCCACAGATGAAGTCGATGCTGAACAGCCCCAACCGGGCCAAGATTCCCGCCATCTATACCGAGATCGGCGGCATCGAGGATCCCTGGGGCCAGATCCTGGCCGACAATTGGGCGCCGATCTGGTCCTCCGACGGCATCACCGGCGCGTTTATCTGGGAATGGCAGGAACAGAACCTGTACGACAAGTTCCCCCAGCGCTGGTCCATCCCCAGCCCTGGCGCAAGAGGCATTGACCTGGCGACCGGGATGCGACTCTCCGGCGGGGGTGGCGCTGTCACCGCCGATCGCCAGATCAAGCCCAATCGCTATTGGAATCTCAAGATGGTCTACAGCCCGGTGACGACCGCCGCCCGCGAGGTTGACCCATCCGGCGGCCAATGCGTCGTGCCGATCCAGAACCGCTATTCGTTTACCGATCTTTCCGAGCTGACCTGCCGCTGGCAGGCTTTGTCGGGCGAGAAGCAACTGGCCAGCGGCGAAAGCCAAGTCGCCGCCAAACCGCGGTCCACCGTCAATGCCAAGTTCCCCGCCACCGCCGGCATGGATACGCTGCGCGTGGAGTTCATCCATCCTGACGGCCGGAGCATCTACGCGGCCCGCTTGAAAGTGAAAGGCTACGCCGGCCCCGCCGCACCGGCCGCACTCGCGGCCGCCGGGTCCGTCCGGCTAACCCAAACCGACCAGAATGTCATCGTGCAGACCGCCGGTACGCAACTGACTTTGGACAAGCACACCGGCCAGATCACCGGTTGGCGCGCCGGCGATCAGGATGTGATCATTGGCGGTCCCGTCCTCAACCTCGGCGAATCTCTCCCCGCCAGCAGCGCGCCCGGCGGTGGGGGGGCGCGTGGCCGTGGCCCGACCCCCGTCAGCAGCAACCAGCCGCCGCAATACCGCAACATCGCCGTCACTGCCACAATGGATGGTGCCAGCGCCGACGCCAAGGTGTCGGTGACCGCCGATGTCTACCTGGCCGGCTCCGAGGAACTCAAGGGCCAACTCACCTACACGCTGGACATCAGCCCCGACGCCCAGGCGGATGTCACATGGAATCTGGCCTGGAAGGCCGCCGACGCCACGGCGCGGGAATCCGGCCTGCGGTTCCTGCTCCCGTCCGCCACCAATCGGATGTCGTGGCTCAGCGAGGGCCTTTTCACCGAATATCCGGCCGACCACATCGCCAATCCCCAGGGCTCCATCGCCTGCGCGGACAGTGCATTCAGTTCCTCCCGGCGCGATATCCACTGGCTGAACCTGTCCGGCCCCGGCAATAACAGCCTCGTCGCTCTGGCGGCCGGCAAACCCCTGCACGTGCATGGCCGGGTCGATGCCAACGGCGTCGTGCTGTTCCTCAGCAGCGGCATTGCCTCGACCGGTCGGGATGTCACCGGCGACGACATCCGCCTCACGAAAACAGCGCCCCTCACCGGCGGCTTCCGCCTGCGCGTGGCGGCCAACGCCAAATAACGAGGAGAATCTCACAGTTGCGCAACGTCTCTCGCCCGGCTGCCCGCCCACGCCTGAGTGGGGCCGGATCACCGTGCCCGACGGCAAGAATATGACCCGCCCCAGGGAATTTGCCTTCATCATTTGCATTTGGCAGGGGTATAATGTTCGGTCGATAATGCGTCGGCAGGCTGGTTGGGCGGGATTGAACTTACTGGAGCGACGTCATGTGTAAATCCAGACGGGTCGGGTTGGCGGCTGTTTTTCTGTTGGTGATGCAAACCGCCTTGCTGGCGGCGGACCCGCCGGAGATCAATCTCCGCAAGACCGTCACCGTTGAAGTGGTGCAGAAGACCAAGGACGCGGTGGTAACGATCACGGCCACCGAGCAGGAAGTGATTTCGCGCGGGGGGTTCCGCTCGGGCCGGGGCGGGCAGCAGGTTCTCCGCGCCGATGCCCTGGGAAGCGGGATCATCGTCCATCCGGATGGGTATGTGGTGACGAATAACCACGTCGTCGAGAAGGCACGCAAGATCATCGTCGAATTGCCCGACGGCCGGAAATTCCCCGCCGATCTGCTTAACCGCGACCCCAACTCCGATCTGGCGGTTTTGCGCATCCACAGCGATAAGCCGTTTCAGGCCATCGACCTGGGCGATTCGAACGACCTGATGATCGGCGAGCCGGTCATCGCGGTGGGCAATCCGATGGGGTTTGACAACAGCGTGAGCACGGGGATCGTGTCGGCGGTGCATCGCGACCTCAAGGATGACAACGATCAGGTGGTTCTGGCGGACCTGGTGCAGACGGACGCGGCGATCAATCCGGGCAACAGCGGCGGGCCGCTTCTCAATGCCTACGGGCAGGTCATCGCCATCAACTGCGCGATCCGATCCGACGCCCAGAACATCGGGTTTGCCATCCCCATCGACAAGCTGCGCGATCTGATCCCGACGCTCATGGATCCCATGACCGCCGGCAAACTCGACCTGCCGCTGCATCCCAAAGAGAAGATCACGAGCAAGGAGCCGGCCACCATCACCAGCACGATCGTCGATTCCAGCGGCCGGGCCATCAAGAGCATCAACGGGAAATCGCCGCACGACATCGTCGATGCCTATGCGATCCTGCTGCAAGCCAAGTCGGGAGAGCCGCTCAAGGTGGCGTACGTGGACGGAAAGACCGAAACACTGGCGGTGAAAGATGCGGCGCTTCCGGAAGCGGTCGTTGAAACAAAAGACCGCCTGGGTCTGGAAATCGTCGCGCTGACGCCCATTTTGGCCGAGGCCCACAAATTGAACCAGGAAACCGGCCTGCTGGTGACGGACGTGGTGGCCAACAGCCCGGCCGATCTGGCGGGCCTGAAGACCGGTGACGTGATCGTGCGGATTTTGCAGTTTCCAATCGCGAGTTTGAACGATCTGTCGGGCGTGCTGCCGCGCTTGCCGGTGAAGGAGGGAAAGGTGCAGGTCATGTATATCCGGAACAACGTCAGGAGTTCGGCAACGATCGAACTGACTGGAAGCTGAACGCCGGGCGGCGGTTGACGTGACGTATCGCGTGGCCTTGTGTCCTTGTGACGGGAATTCGATGAGTGATCCAAAAGCCTATTGGTTTCGCGCCAAACGTTACGGTTGGGGTTGGGGTCTGCCGCTCACCTGGCAGGGTTGGGTGGTGATGGTGGTTTGGGTGGGCATGGTTATCCCGGGCAGCATCTGGCTTTCGCGCACAAACATACCGCTGTTTGCTGTCTTCATGGCGACCATGGTGATCGTCCTTGCAGCCATCTGCTATTTGAAGGGCGAACCGCCGCGATGGCGCTGGGGTGGCGAGCGATAAGAGCTTATCATGGACCCGGCGATCTCTCGTGCCGGCATTCCGCCGCCTGTTGCGACCGCCGGGTCTTTCAGAACAACCGCGCATGTGGTCCACAATCCGTCGCATCAACATCTGGTCTGTTTCCTGGTGGCGCGGGAATTGGCCGCTGTTGCTGGTCGGGTGTTTCCTGGCCTGGATGACCATTCTCGGGACCGGCTATCGGCGCTGGACATGGAACGCCGCCGACCCGGTCCGCATGGTGTTCGACATTCAGCGAAACCAGCGGTTCGGCGCCGAGGCGCTTCAGGCCGGCTGGCTCAACGTCTACGAGGATGAACTGGCCCGCAATCCGCCGGAAGATGACAGGCTCGATTACCCGCCTCTGCGATTGCTGACTTACGAAGCGTGGATGGCATGGGAGCGCGCGGTGGATCGGACTCCGCGCCACTGGGTGGCCGACATTCGCTATAACGCCTTCCTGATGGGCTTCAGCACCACTTTCGAGTGGTTCGGCGCGGCGGCGGCGTTTCTGATCGTCTATTGGTGGACGCGGTACAGGCCGGGAACCGCACTTGCCTCCGGCCAGGGCGGCCCCGATCCCTGGCTTGGACTGCTGCCGGCAACCGCGGCATTTCTGTGCGCGTGGTTCGATCCGGGCGTGGCGATCGTCGGGCACGGCTGGCCCAGCGCAAACGTCTGGGCGCCGCCGGTTTATCTTTGGGCCGCATTGTTGTGCCTGTGGGATCGCTGGTTCATCGCCGGCCTGCTGCTGGGCATCGGAGTTCACCTCCAGGGCCAGTTGAGTTTCTCCGCCGCCGTGTTCATTGTCTGGCCTCTGGCCGCGGCTCGGCCGGGGTGCGCCTTGCGGTGGATCTGCGGTTTCGCACTGGCGTTTGCCCTGGTGGTCAGCGGATGGATGCTCACTGTGCGTCCTGACCTCCATGAGCACGTGCGTCTGGTGAACCGCCCGGCCCTGGCGTGGGTGGCGGGCTCGCTGGGATTGCTGATGGCAACAGGTCTTCGCGGCCCCTTGCACCGTCGACTGGCGAAGTCATGGTTCCTGATCCCCGCCATCGCTGCCATCGCGGTGATCTCCTTGCCGGCCATGCTCGGCGGCGGCGTTCGCATGTGCGCCATCACGTTCGTTGCGGCCATCGGGCTGGCATGCCTTTTCTGGTTTCTCCGCTGGTCCAGCCTTCGGTATCTCCTGGCGCTGGCGACGGCCGCCTGCCTCCTGGGCTGCATGCCTTTCTTCGGCGCCAGCACGGTGTGGTGGGACACGGGTTTTCGCTATGGCACCGAGCGATTCCCCGAAATGACGGTCGGCTCCGTCAGCAATCTGCCGGCCGTATTGCAGTATTCCTATGGTTGGGAGAATCTCCACGCAGTGGTATTCACCATCCCGCCGGCGATGATGCACGGCCTGCCCACGGAGCCGATTCCGGTGGATATGAGGCAATTGCTGATGGGTTCGTTCTTCGTCCTGCTGCTGGTCGCCGGCGCGGCGATCGGCCGGCAATGGCGTCAGGGAAACCTCAACTTCCTGGTGGCGCTGGTGTTGCCGTGGGTTTTGTTTTACACGATCTGCCCGCAAATGGGGCCGCGATACCCGGTGTTCATCGCCGGCGTGGGCGCCATTTGCGTGGGCCAGAGCGTGGGCATGCTGCTCGTGTCGCTTTTCTTTTCGGCTCTGACCCTGCAACAGATACTCGCCTACAGGTTGGATGCATCGGCCAGTCCGACGCTGGTTCATATCCTTACGCCGCTGAGCCCCGGCCTTTCCTGGGCGGTCATCGCATGTGCGTGCGTCTTCTTGTGGGTTTCCTGCGGGGACCTTTGGCGGAGAGCGCGGAGTAATGCGGGATTGAAGTGACCGCCGCGTGACCGCCGACCCGCCGGTCAAACGTCCATTTTTCGCTAATTTGCCAATTCCGGCCATGCCAGCCCCGCCGGCATTCCGCTCGATTCCCTAATCGCGCCGGTTTTGCGCTTGAGATTCAACGCCACTTCACGGTAGACTGCCTTGCGTGAGCCGGCAGAAGTTTTGGAGTTCCGGCCGTTCCCCAGCCCAGTTGCCAGGCGAACCTGGCCAAAGGAACCACAAACCGAACCCGAACCACCGCCCGCTCTGAACAGTAGTATTTCGGTGCGCGAGCCTAAGGGTTGATCCACCGGCTCGCTTTTGACGATACCCCGGCCGAACCAAGGACCGCTTCATGGCACGCCAGCAGCGCAAACTAGGGGAATTGCTTGTTGAATGGGGAATTATCTCGACCAAAGAGGTGGCCAAGGCCCTGGAACACGGCAAGGCCAAAAGCCTGCGCATCGGCGAGGCCCTGATCGATCTGAAATTGTGCTCCGAGAGCAACGTCTGTAAGGCGCTGGCCACGCAGCACAACATGGAATACGTCGATCTTGACAAAAATTCCGTCCCACCCGACATCGTCAACACCGTTCCCGACGATCTCATGCGGAAATATCTCATCCTGCCCATCGGGAAAGACGGCAGCAAGCTCAAAATCGCCATCCACGATCCGCTCGATCTGGAAATGCTCGACATTCTGCGATTCCGTCTCAACAAGGAATTCAAAACCGTTCTTGCGCCCAAGAACCGCATCAAGTCGATCATCGACGAGCTGTTCAGCACCACCTCGACCACCACCATCGACAAGACGATGGACCGCACCATCGACCGCCTCCGCGATTCGCTCGACAAGTCGCTGGATAAATCCGTCGATCGCTCCATCGACAAGTCGATCGACCAGGACAGCCTTGCCGACGGCGGCGGCGCCGCTGACGCCACCCAGGCGCCCATTATCAAACTCGTCCAGGCCATGATCGCCGAAGCCTGCCGCAACCGCGCCTCGGATATTCACATCGAGCCCATGAAGGACCGCGTCCGCGTCCGCTACCGCATCGACGGCGAGTGCATCGAACGCGACCGCATCCCCCTCAAGATGAAAGGCCCTCTCATCAGCCGCATCAAGATCATGGCCGGCATCGATATCTCCGAGAAACGCCTCCCCCAGGATGGCCGTATCAAGATGATCGTCGACAAACAGGGCATCGACTTCCGCGTGAGCACTTTGCCGGCCTATCACGGCGAATCGGTGGTGTTGCGTATTCTGCGCCCCGAAAGCGTTCGCATCGGCGTCACCAACCTGGGCTTCGAGGAGGAAGACTACAAGATCTTCCAGAAGGTCATCCGCCGGCCCAATGGCATCTTCCTTGTCACCGGCCCCACCGGTTCGGGCAAAACCACCACCCTCTACGGCGCACTCAACGAATTGAACCGCCCCGACCGCAAGATCATCACGGCCGAAGACCCCGTCGAATACAACTTCGTCGGCATCAATCAATGCCAGGTGAAGGAGGCGATCGGGCTGACCTTTGCCAAGATTCTCCGCGCCATGCTGCGCCAGGCGCCCAACATCATTCTGGTCGGCGAAATCCGCGATAAGGAAGTGGCCGAGGTTGCGATTCAGGCGGCACTGACCGGCCACCTGGTCTTCAGCACCCTGCACACCAACGACGCCCCCGGCGCCATCACGCGCCTGATCGACATGGGCATCAAACCCTTCCTGGTCGCCAGTTCGATTCAGGCCGTCATGGCCCAGCGCCTGATCCGCATCCTCTGTCCCAAGTGCAAAGTCCCTGACAAAGACCCGGACCCGACCTGGCTGCGGCTGTGCGGCATCAGCCTGGCGGATGCCAAGGACAAGAACGTCTGCAAACCCAAGGGATGCGAGTATTGTTCCATGACCGGCTTCCGCGGACGCAAGGGAGTCTTCGAGCTTATGCTGATGAACAACGAACTGCGCGCCCTGGCCTTCGAGCGCGCGCCCACCAACAAAATCCGCAAGGCCGCACTCGCCGGCGGAATGAAGAGCCTTCTGGCCGACGGCCGGCTCAAGGTGCTGGCCGGAATCACCACGGCCGAGGAAATCGCCAAGGTCGCCCAGATCGAGGGCGTGGTTCAATAACCAGGACAACACCGGCCGGCACGATACGCCCGGCCGAACCATCGCGGACAGTTGATTATGGCATCCACTCTACAGATCGACCGACTTCTGGAGACAACGATTCGTCGCAACGCCAGCGACCTGCATCTGGCGGTGGGCAAGCCGCCGACGCTGCGGATGCACGGGCATCTTCGCGAACTGCAAACCAAGGTTCTCGAAGCCGAAGACACCATGTCGCTGATGAAGTCGATTACGCCCGAACGCATCCAGCAGGAGTTCGAGGAAAACGGCAGCGGCGACTTCGGGTTCGCCTTCAGCGCTGAAGCCCGTTTTCGCGTCGCCATCTTCAAGCAAAAAGGCTTCTGCAGCCTGGTGCTTCGCAGAATTCCCAGCCGCCTGCTGACCTTCGAGGAAATCGGCCTGCCCATGATGGCCCGCTCGATCTGCCGCCGACCGCGCGGAATCTTCCTTGTCACCGGCCCCACCGGCTCGGGCAAGACCACCACGCTGGCCTGCATGATCAACTACATCAACGAGAACTTCGACCGCCACATCATCACGATGGAAGACCCCATCGAATATTACCAGACGCACAAGCAGTCGATCGTCGTGCAGCGCGAGATCGGCGTCGATGTCCCCAATTTCGCCGAAGCCATCCGCCGTGCCCTCCGGCAAGACCCCGACGTCATGCTTGTCGGTGAAATGCGCGACCTGGCCACCATCGGCGCCGCCATCACCGCCGCCGAAACCGGCCACCTGGTCTTCGCCACCCTTCACACCAACGGCGCCGCCTCCACCATCAACCGCATCATCGACGCCTTCCCCACTGATCAGCAGGAACAGGTCCGCGTCCAGTTGGCCAACAATCTCATCGCTGTCATCTCCCAGGCTCTGTGCCCGCGCATCGACACCGACGGCATGGTCGCCGCTTACGAATTCATGTACGTCACCCCCAGCATCCAGAACCTCATCCGCGAAAACAAGGTCTTCCGCATCGACTCGGAACTCCAGACCGGCAAGAAATACGGCATGCAGCTTCTGGACGAGGCCCTCTGGGCTCTGGCCCAGGCCGGCAAAATCAGCAACGAGGAAGCCATCGACAAATCCCGCGTTCCCGGCGGCATGGTCGATCGCATGCGCCGGGCCGGCATCGACGTCGCCAAGGGTGGCGATGATTTCGGCGCCAGCGATGAAGGCGAGGGTAGTGGCGGCGCTGCCAAACCAGCCGCACCCAACGCCGCACAGTCCGAAGCAGAAAAACAGGCCCAGATCGCCGCCAATCGCGCTCGCATGCAATCCATGGCCGGCAGAAAGTAAGGAGGCCCCTTCATGTCCCAACCGCAATCTGTTCCTCCATCGTCTGACCGGCCCACGGCCGATACAACCGCCCGCGGCACTTCCGACGGCCCCAACGGCAATGGCAAGTCCGCCGATCGCCCGGCGCCCATCCCCCTTCGCCCTGTTTCGACGCCACCGGCCGCGACCAACCATGCCGGTGCATCCCCGGCCGCTCCCAAGCGAGTCCCCCCGCCATCGGCCACTCCCCCTCCGCGCTCCAACGGCACGCCACCGGCCGCTCCCGCACCCAGACCCGTCACCGGCGCCGCCACCGTGCGCCCCGCCGGCTCGCCGCCAGCCTCCCCGGCCGCCGCCAAGCCCGCCGCCGCACCCACCGGTTCATCCATGCCCCCCATCGACCAGCTTCAGGGCCGGCCCATTGGTCGAATCCTCACCAAGATGGGCAAGGTCACGCGCGATCAGGTTGTCGAAGCCCTCACCTTCCAAAAGAGCAAGGGCGGCGCACTGGGCCGAATCCTCATCGACCTCGGCTATGTCACGGAAACCGACGTGAACATCGGCCTTGCCGCCCAGCGCGGCTACGAAATGGTCGAGCTTGAGGGGATGACGATCCCCCCCGAGGTGATCGCGGCCGTCCCGCCCCAGACCGCCACCACCAACAAGGTGCTTCCCATCGAGTTCAATAAGGAGAGCAAGAAACTGGTCGTGGCGATGGCCAGCCACGAAAATTTCCGCGCCCTGGACGATCTGCGCTCCCTCATGGGCTATCAGGTCACCGCCAAGATCGCCGATGCCGAGAAGCTCGAAAAGCTCATCGCCAAGCATTACACCGCCGCCGCCGAGGGACTCAACGACGTCCTGAGCGAACTCAACTCCGACGATTCCCTCAAGGACCTCAAGAACCACGGCGAATCCATCGACGTCGACAGCCTCGAAGAAGCCGCCAACTCCAACCCCGTCCGCAAGCTCATCAACCTCGTGCTCCTCCAGGCCATCAAGGACAAGGCCTCCGACATCCACTTCGAACCCTTCGAGGGCGAATTCAAGATGCGCTACCGCATCGACGGCGTCCTCTATGAAATGATGCCCCCGCCGGCACATATCGCCCCGGCCATCTCCAGCCGCATCAAGGTCATGGCCAATCTCGACATCGCCGAGCGCCGCATGCCGCAGGACGGCCGTATCGAGCTCAACGTCAACAACCAGCCCATCGACCTCCGCGTCAGCGTCCTGCCCACCATGTTCGGCGAGAGCGTCGTCATGCGCGTGCTCGACCGCGGCAACGTCAGCCTCGACCTCGATAAGGTCGGCATGCGCGACGACGATCTGACCACCGTCCGCCAGCTTGTGCATAAACCCAACGGCATCATCGTCTGCACCGGCCCCACCGGTTCGGGCAAGACCACCACCCTTTACGCCGCACTCCGCGAACTCAACGATCCTTCCAGCAAGCTCATCACCGCCGAAGACCCCGTCGAATACGACATCGACGGCATCATCCAGTGCCAGATCCGGCCGGAAATCGAACTCACCTTCGCACGCATCCTGCGCAGCATGTTGCGCCAGGACCCCGACGTCATTCTGGTCGGCGAAATCCGCGATAAGGAAACCGCCGAAATCGCCGTGCAGGCATCCCTTACCGGCCACCTGGTCTTCAGCACCCTGCACACCAACGATGCCCCCAGCGCCGTCGCCCGACTTCTCGATCTGGGCGTCGAACCCTTCCTGGTCACTGCCACGCTCGAAGGCATCATCGCCCAGAGACTCGTCCGCAAAATCTGCCTCAACTGCAAAGAGGAATACACGCCCAGCGAAGATGAGCTGATGGAACTGGAACTCCGCCCCGAAGACGCGGCCGGCAAGCGTTTCTTCTATGGAAAAGGCTGCCCCAACTGCAACAACACCGGCTATCGCGGCCGCTTCGGCCTCTACGAACTGATGACCCTCGACGACGACATGCGCGAGATGATCATCCAGCACGCCAGCACCCAGGTCCTGCGCATGGAAGCCAAGAAACGCGGCCTGCGCACCCTGCGCCAATGCGGCCTCCTGGCCATCTTCGACGGCGTCACCAGCATCGAGGAAGTCGCCCGCGAAACCCTGACCGAAGACTCGTGATCCGCCGCGATTTTCAGAAACGAACCAAAGATCCCGCAAGCCGACGTCCGCTTTTTCCCACCGCCTCCGGCCGTTCTCGCAATCGCGCGCCGTCCTCGCTTCCAGCACGTCCCGGCCTCATTCTCCAGTCACATGTTTGGACCGAAACCAGGCGCTGCCGTCCGCGTTCACGCGGGCACTGATATTGACGGCCATGGCGGGATCGCCATCCGAGATCGTCCGCCATTCGGCTTCAACGGTGTTCGCAATGAGGTTGACGGCGGCTCCGCCCTTTGCAACAAGGTACGCGAGCATGCCATCGATCATCGCGTCAACTGATAGTGCCGGCGGTTCGGGCGGGCCTCCAAGGGGACCGGGAGGCGGAGCGAATACGGCCGGGCCGTCCGCCGGCATCTGAATTTCATAATCCACGAGCAGGCAACTGAGGAACGCCAGCTTATAGGCCGGGCATGCTCTCGGCGCCACCGCGTTGTGGATCTGTTCGCGAAACCTGCGCGCGGGCACGGGCTGGCGATCTATGGCGGCAGAATCATCCGGCGCGGCCGGGGCCAAATTGATCGCCCGAAATCCCGTCACCTTCACCGCACCCTCCAAGTCGCGGCAATAGAAGGCGGCACGCGCATCGCGCGTTGCAAACCACGCTGCGGGATAGTGATATGCCAGCGGCATACCCACCCTCTTGCAATATTGACGGACGTCCCAATCGAAGAAATCCAGACGGATTGCGCGCAGTTCCGACATCTCGGCAAAAAAGGGAAGTCGCCGGCGAATGGCGCGCATAGGGTCGGCTGGGGTCATTTTGGAATCGGGGCACACAATATGGGTTTCGTTGATTTCTTTGCCGACCGCCTTTCTGGGGCTTGAGAGCCCGGCCGTCGATCCAACGGTTGCTGGCTCACCGGACACTCCACTCAAGGCCTCGGCCAGACCGGGCCGCTCCACGGCCAGCGCCGCAACCATTTTACCAGATTCGCCGCGGTCGCGGTACGTCCGCCCCGGAAAAGGGAGACCAAGGCGGCGTTCACGACCGCCCGATTTTCATGCCCCGAGATTCAATCGTCTCGGAAACCTTGGATGTCCTCTTTGCTGCCCTCTCCAGAGGTGGCTAAACGATATCGACCCATTCAGTTCTTCTTCGGGGCGTAAGGGTCGGGATGCACAAAGGGGGGGGCTTGTGCCTGAGGCTGCAAAAGGGGACAATTTGCCGTCATGGATAAATCTTACCTTTCGACTGCGCCGTCCCTTGGGGAATGGATTACCGTTTCGTGCAAGTATCTTCTTTGGGTTTTGGGATCAAGTTTCATTGCGGTTGTTTTGGGTTATTTGTCGTCGGCAGGCTTCCCGATCCCGCACTGGCTATATTGGCTGGTTGGTGCTCTGGGCTTCCCCATAGCCTTCTATCGTGGCTGGCGGGATGAACGTTTGGCAAGGAACAAGATAATTGGCGAAAAGCGCGCCCTTGCGGGCAGGTGGTTAAGCGAAATAGACCGTTACGACGATCATGGCATTATGGATATTACCATCCTCGATAAGATAGATTGGACATTTACAGCGACATTCAATAGTAAGGAATACGAGCATCAAGGGCGCATTGAATACGATCCACCTAACCTGCAATTCACAAGCAAAACGGAGAGAATAAATAAATTAGAGCGACATAAACAGACGACGATGGTTGGGCATTGTATGCTTTGGGACAACGATACGCTTATTGCAATATGCGACCGCACCGATGGCAAAGATGGCTTAAAGACGGATTACAAAGAGATACGTCTATACAAACGGCTATAGGGATAATTCCAAAAACAGGGGGAATGGAACGGGGCGCACCTCGATTTTGGACATATTTTTTGAGGTCATTATGTTCCCATCGCCTGCGGGTCCGTCGCCGGCCGGGGCAAGTTCTTCGCGAATTCACGCCGCCTCGCATTTACTCGCGCTTCACCGCTCAATCAATTTGTTAAGTTGTCGGCCGACCCGAGCACACCGTCAGGGCCGCATGAGATGATGTCATAGGTTCTGCCCTTTGTTCCCGGCTGGACGTAGATATACGCTTTGCCCCAAGGATCGGCCGGAAGCTGGGCAATGTATGGGCCTTTCCATCCCGTCGCGTTCGCCGCCGGACACGTGAGCAGCGCGCCGAGCCCATCTGTTGCCGTCGGGTAATGGCCAACATCTTGACGAAATGCATCCAGCGCGACTTGCAGATTGCTAATATCGCAGCGAGCCGCCTCGATGTTGATTTGTCGCTCGCGAGCGAAATATTTTGGAGCAGCGACAGCCACCCAAACGGACAGTATGAGAAACGCCCCGAGAAACCCTTGAAGACATCCTTTCGCTTTGCGCCTGCGTGGAGGCTGCCCTGGCGACTGATAATCAAGAATTGGACCGGCCATGGAAACATACCCTGAGCCGCACCTGAATCGATGTCAAGACCGGCCGTCATGCCGCGCCGAGACTCAGGCCGATGGCGGCGGTGCGGATTTCGGCGGCACCGTCCCGCATTCCGGACACCGATCCGCCATGACGCGGCGAATCGGGGACACAATACAGGCTTCACTGATTCCTCGGCCGACCGCCTTTCTGGGGCTTGAGAGCCCGGCCGTCGATCCATGTGTTGCTGGCTCACCGGACACTCCTCCCAAGCCTTCGGCAAGGCCGGGTCGCTCCACGGCCGATGCCGCGAGCATCTTACCAGATTCGCCCATGCGGTGTTATCACCATTTTCCGGCAGAGCGCCACAAAGCCGGTAAAACCGCCAGGCGATCGGGCCGGGAAAAATTCTCACCGGGGAAGAATTTTCTCTTGCCATCGGGTTCAAGTTTGGTTAATGTAAGGGATGTAGGCAATGAACAATGGACAATGAGCAGAGAACGGCCATTATCAATTATGCACTATCCATTGCGACCCCCCCCCACCCCCCTTGGTTGCATTCGGTTGCATTTGGGTCGCACTGCGCCAGAGAGGAGATCGCTGCGCTGGTGGAGAGGAGAAAGGAGACCATGAGGCAGAGACCTTCTGTCACCCAGTCACCTTGTCACCAAGTCACCTTGTCACCCCTCCCCCCCTCCGGGGCATTCGGGGACATTCGGGGACAGGGATCAAGCCGGGGAGAGGGGGAGATGGGGAGAGGGGGAGAAGAAACGCGCGCCCAGATTGGACCCGGCCGGGCGAAGTTCCAACTCCTGCGCTCAAAGTTCGAACTTTTTCGCAACATTTTGGGCACGTTTTGGACGCGATGTTTGGCGTAAACCGCGATATCCGGCTGGAAATGAGGGTGGGCGGTTACGGGGACAGCAGCACGTTTCAGAGGTAAACATAATGTGGAAATGCACTTAAGAGAAATCTCACGCGGTGTGAACATGGGGCCGCGTCTCACACTGAGCGGGTGAAAATGGAAGCCAAGCCATGTAACCGCAGATGAACGCCGATGAACGCGGTTAAGACAAGAACGAGAATTTATCTGCGTTTTTCCGCGTTCATCTGCGGTTGATCCGTCCTTTTTTCGGAGCAGTCGCAGGGGCGCAAAGCAAATGCGCGTTGACCACGGATGCCACGGATCAGGATGATGCGTTCAGCTTGCAGCTTGGCGGTTCAATTCCCGCGCGCCCAGGTTTGACTCGGGCGCGCCAAGTTCAGACTCCTACAGGCAAAGTTCGAACTTTTTCGAGACATTTGGGGCGTTTTTTGGGCGCGGTTGGGGGGGGCGAAGCCGCGATATGCGGGCAAAAGCGGACGTGCCGGCCAGACGACGGCGAGGGCAATCTCGAACCAACTGCTGATCCAAAAGGAAGTAGCCGCAAGAACGCGAGTTTGCGCCTATCGCCGCACCGGACATCGCGTATAATCCGGTGATGCCCCCCAGACGCGACGGGCGGCGGTTTTTTGGAGCGTGCCATGCCCAATTTCGCTTATGAAGCCATGAACTCCTCGGGAACGGTGGTCAAGGACGTGGTCGAGGCCGCCACCAAGGAGGAGGCCGTTGCCAAGGTCCGCGGCAAGGGTTTGTTCCCGACCAAGATCACTCCCAAGGCCGAAAAGAAGGGCGCCAAGAAGGCCAGCGACGATCCGTTTGCGAATACGACGGCGGTGAAGAAGCTGCCGTTCTCCATCGGCGGCGTGCCCCGCAAGCAGCTTGTGACCTTTACCCGGCAGCTTTCGACGCTTCAGGACGCCGGGTTGCCCATCCTGCGCTCGCTGCAGATTCTCGAACAACAGCAGAAACCCGGACTGCTCAAGGCGGTCATCGACGGGGTGGCATCCGAAGTTGAAGGCGGCAGCACCCTCTCGGAATCCATGGCCAAATACCCCAAGGCTTTCGACAAGCTTTATGTGAACATGATCAACGCCGGTGAGGCCGGCGGCGTGCTCGATCTGATTCTCTCCCGCCTGGCCGATTTCATGGAAAAGGCCGCCAAGCTGAAGAAGAAGGTCGTCGGGGCGATGATTTATCCGGCGGTGGTGATCTCGATTGCCGTGGGCGTCGTGAGCATGATCATGATCGTCGTGATTCCCAAGTTCAAGACGATCTTTGCCGATTTTCACGCCGAACTCCCCGGTGTCACGCAGGTTCTGCTGGGCATCAGCAGGTTCTTCGCCGAAGAATATGGATGGGCTTACATCATCGCGTTTCCGGTGTTTTGTACAGTCATAAGCCGCCTGATCCGGCTGAGCGAGGGGGGCAAGTATTTCATGGACGCGGTGATGCTGAAACTGCCCGTGCTGGGGGGAATTCTGGGCAAGACAGCCATCGCACGCTTCACCAGAACGCTGGGGACGCTGATCTCGGCCGGCGTGCCCATTCTCGACGCCTTGAACATCACCAAGGAAACGTGCGGCAACGAGGTTTACAGCCGGGCTCTTTCCAAGGTTCACGACGCCATCCGTGAAGGCGAATCCATGGCCGATCCCCTGCGCGCCACCAAGGTGTGCGATGCGATCGTCGTGAACATGATCGACGTGGGCGAGGAAACCGGCGATCTGGACAAGATGCTCATGAAGGTCGCCGACAACTACGACAGCGACGTCGACGTGCTGGTCGCATCGCTGGTCAGCATCCTTGAACCGGCCATCGTCGTGATCCTGGGCGGCGTCGTCGGATTCATCGTCATCGCCCTGTTCATGCCCATGATCTCGCTGATCGAAACCATCTCCTCACCGAAGAAATAGACTGCCGGCCGATTATGACGCTCCGGAAATCGTCTCACCGTCCGCGGCGAAGAACTCGCGCCGCTGTCCTGGTTCCGAGTACAGCCAGAAGAGGAAAACGCGACCGGGCCGGATTTACGCTTGTTGAGTTGCTCACCACCGTGGCCGCGCTGGTCATCGTATTCGGCCTGATGGTCAATCTGGCCAACGTTGTCCGCAACGAATCCGCCAGAGACATCACCCAGAGCCTTCTGCGCGATCTGGACCTGGCGATGCAAACGTATGTTCAGGCCAACGGCGGCGTCCCCGAGATCGCGCACCCGCTGATCCCCGGCACGCAACTTCCCGGCGAGCAGACCCTGCTCAACAACGCACACTTGAACAGCCGTGATTTCGTCCGCATCCTCCGCGCCGCCCGGCTCATCCCGCGTTCGGTGAGCGAACAGCCCCAGAGCTACTACGACGGCCAGGAACTCCGCGACGCCTGGGGAACGCCGATCGTCTTCATGCCCCATTACAACAAATTCATCGGACAGGCGCAGCGGCCCTTCTTCTTCGTCTCGGCCGGCCCGGATCAGAAGTTCCTGACCATCGCGGACAATATTTACAGTTACGAATGAGGACGTTACTGCGTGACGAGCACCAGGCTCTTGCCCTCGACGAGCATTTCGTAGACCAGCGTTACATCCTCGTTATGAAGGCGGATGCAGCCCATCGAGCTTTGTTTGCCGATGCTGGTCGGGTCGATGGTGCCGTGAATTCCGTAGGATTGCTGGCCGACCGCCTGGCCGTCGATGCCGGACAGGCCAATCCAGAACGGGCCCAGGGGATTCTTGGGATCGCCGGCCTCGATGACGCCCTCGCCGCGCGGGCTGTAATAGGTCGGGTTTTTGATCTTCTTGTGAGGCTCGACCATCCATGTTCCCGGCGGCGTGGAGTCGTCCTTGCCCAGGCCGACGGCGTAGCTGGTTACGAACATCGATCCCTTCCCGCCGGGAGCGCCCAGATAGAGGTCGATCGTGAACGCCTTCTTTGAAACGACGGCATGGAACGGCCCAACGATGAATTTGAGCTGCGAACCGGCGCGCATTTTCTGGGGCGTCACGCCGTTGATCCGGCTGAGCAGTTCCCAAGTCACGTCGTGTTCCGATGCAATCTTCGACATATTGTCGCCGCTCTTGACCAGGACCGCTCCTGCGAACGGATCGTTGGCGTACGGCCGGGGCGAAAATACCAGAGCCTGGTTCCACAGATCGATCTGCTTCTTCACGGCGGCGGTGTCCGCATCGGAAAGTTTCCCCGTGATGAGCTGATCATTAAGCAGAGCGCGGGCGTCGACGAGATTGCCGGCATCGGCCAGCGCCTTGGCGCGGGACATCGGATCGGAATTCGCGGCCGGGGCGGAATCAAGCGTCGGCACCGGCGGCGTGAGCGCAACCTGACGGATATGGGTGGATTCGAGATCGGCGGAGGCATCGCGGGCGGCCGATGGCTCGGTGGATGCCGCCGCGCCCGACGATTGTGCATGGGATCGACCTGCGGCCATTTGCGATGCGAGAAGTTGCGCCCAACTGCCGGGAGCATTCGTATCCGCACGATCGGGGCTGTATTTGTCCCCCTCGGCTGGCATGGTCGTCGCCGGCGAGTTGGAACGGCTCATCGCCGCGCTCAGTTGCAGGGACGGAACGATCCGGATGGAATTTGGTTCAGGAATGACGACCCGCGCCGCGGATGGACCGGCCGGTTTGGCCCGGCCCGAATGCAACAAGGCCGCGGCGCCCCAGATCGCCAGACACACACCAAGAACAGCAATGAGAACGCGACTGACACGTCGTCTTGAGCGGCTCACGAGAACCTCCATGTTCGTCGTCTGCGTGCGATGCCTGCGGCGGTCGAGCCTCCAATGCCCGACCATCTCTGCCATCCCGCCAGGTGCGCCGTCGCTACCGCTGAATGCAATGCGTCGCGAACCGGCGGATGCCGCGATCGGTCGCCAGCATACTCAACGGCATGTCATGGTCAAGCACCGGCAGTTGCTCGACAATCTGATCCTCGAAACACAACCCGCAAGAGAGCCCGACAAAATCCGCCTGCGCGAGGAATCGATCATAGAAGCCCATGCCCCGGCCGATGCGATGTCCGTCGGCCGTGAATCCCAAACCCGGGACGATCACCAGGTCGATCAGGTTGAGGAGGAACGGAGTGCCCTGTGCCGGCTCGCGAACGCCCAGGCCGCTGGTTGTGAGTCCGGCGGCGAGGCTGGTGATCTCGACCGGCAAGATGCGGCGCTGATCCCAACTGACCTTGGGAACGAGGACGGTTTTGCCCGTCTGCCAACAGCGGAGGGCCAGGGGCGATGTATCCAGTTCTTCGGGGGTGCTCAGGTAGAGCATGATCGAATTGGCGGTCGTGAATTCAGGGCTGGCCGCGAGCAAGGCACAGGCGGTATGGCTCTTGGCGCGTCGCTCGGCAACGGTCATCTTCGCCAAGACCTGCCGAAGCTGGCTGCGAATCAGAGGTTTATGATGCTGTTCCAACATTGAACAAATTCCTCACTCGCTCCGAACATCGTTCAAATACTTATCCCACACAATGTCCTTATTGTGGGGTTTGGGCACTCTGTGTGCCCTGCTGTGTCTGCTTTGCGGTATCTCCGCGCCGCCGTTCCAAATCCGCCCGTTGGGTCGCTTCCAGACCGCGATCGGTGGGCCTGTAATATATACTATCGACTCCGAGGTAGTCTTGTTCGACAAGACCTTCAGGAAAATTGTGGGGGTATAGATAACCGTTTCCGCTCCCAAGTCGTTTGGCACCAACATAATGCGCGTCTTTGAGGTGTTTTGGGACGGGAACCGTTCTTCCCTCCCGAACATCGGCTGAGGCTGCCCATATTGCCTGAGCACAGGCGTTGCTCTTGGGCGCCATCGCCATATAAATCGCCGCCTGGGCCAGCGTAAGCTGTGCCTCGGGCATGCCGATCCGCTCGACAATGCTGTAGGCCGACGCCGCCACCACGATCGCCTGCGGGTCGGCATTGCCGATATCCTCGCTGGCCAGAATCGCGATCCGCCGGGCGATGAACCGCGGGTCTTCGCCCGCCTCGAGCATGCGGGCCAGCCAATACACGGCCGCATCCGGATCACTGCCGCGCATCGACTTGATCAATGCGCTGGCCGCATCGTAATGCTCGTCGCCGGTTCCGTCATAGACAATCGCCTTGCGCTGAATGGACTGCTCGGCGACGTCGAGCGTGATGTGAACCGGCGCGCCATCGGCGGACCGGCTCGACAACACCGCGATTTCCAGGGCTGACAGAGCCCGCCGGGCATCGCCATCGCTCATGGTCGCCCACAGGTCCAAAGCCCGCTCGTCCAGGTCGATCCGGTACTTCCCCATTCCCCGCTCGCTGTCGGCAACGGCGCGCCGAACAACCTGTCGAATCTCGTCATCTGAGAGCGGTGCGAACTGAAAGATCTGGCTCCGGCTCACCAGCGGCGCGTTCACCGAGAAGAACGGATTCTCCGTCGTCGCGCCGATCAGGATGACCAATCCCGCCTCCACATCCGGCAGCAGCACATCCTGCTGGGCGCGATTGAACCGATGAATTTCGTCGAGAAACAAAACCGTCCGCGCCCCGCCGCCGCCCAGACGATCCTTCGCCGCGTCGATGATAGCCCCCACCTCCTTCACGCCGGCCGACGCCGCGTTCATCGCCTCGAAGTGGCATCGCGTCTGATGTGCGATCACCGAAGCCAGCGTGGTCTTGCCGGTGCCGGGCGGCCCATAAAAAATGAGGCTGCTGAGCCGATCGGCCTCAACCAGCCGCCGCAGAAGTTTCCCCTCGCCCAGAAAATGTTCCTGTCCGACGAATTCCGCCAGCGTCCGCGGCCGCATGCGCACCGCCAGCGGCGCCGCACCATCCAAATTCTTCTGGCGAATCTCTTGGAACAAATCCATGCAACAAACCCGCCGTTACCGTGGCAAAAGTCCACTAGACTATATGCCCCTGGCGATACGCGGTCCATTTATCAGCGTGTTTTCGTCATCCGATAACCGATGCGACTGTGTTTTGGCGAGGCGCCGCTGGCGCCGTGTGGCGGAAGCGCCGGGCCCCTGTTATCAATGCCCGCGTTGGGGATGCCTTTAGGACCTGAGATGACTCAGAACACCAAGCTGACCGTCACACTCGCGATTACTGTCGCGCTGGCGGCGCTAATTGAGTTGCACGCGACCGGCATCAACGGGCCGAGCTATTGGACGTGGTCATGGCGGGTTTTGAATCCCTGGCAGGTATATCCGTTGACGCTTTTGGCGGCCGTGCCCGTGTTTCTGGCCCAGGCCGTTTATCGCGAATCGCGGGCCAGGACGCTGGCGGCAATCCTGCTGCTGATGGTGGGCATGTTCGCATCGGAACTGGCGTGGCGCGCCGCGGAGAAAACTCCGCAGGTTCCCGATGTCGTGCAATTCGTCGTCAAGAGCACGGTGGAAAGCGGGTATTTCCGCCAGGCGTGGGAGCTGTTTGTGCGCGATGGAATGTCGGTGCAAGAATACCTGCGACACTATCCCGACTTGATGCCGAAATTCTACATGCACCCCAGCGTGCGCCCGCCGGCCGCGATTCTTTTCTATCTGCCGTTCCTGCGAATATGGAACAATGTTGACGATGCGGCCTATGCGGCTGGAATCGCTCTCGGCGTGCTCGCCACCTTCGGCCTGCCGGCGACATACGCCCTTTTGCGAGTGCTGACAGGCAACGCCTCGGCCGCGTTCGCCGCGGCGAGCTTTCTGGCGCTGTGCCCGGGCATGATCGGATTCTTCCCCGGCTTCGATCAGGTCTATCCCGTCTTCACCGCACTGCTGGTGATTCCGTGGGTCTGGGGGCTGCGGCACAACCGGCCGGCGTGGTCGGCGGCGTTTGGACTGATCCTGGCCTTGTGCTGCCTGCAAACGCATGGAATTCTCATGCTCGGAGTTTTCCTCGGCGCCTGGTCCGTCGCCTGGGCGATCTACAACCGAAACATGAACGGCTGGCGGCGGCTCGCATTGGCGACGTGTATCGCCCTCGCGTCGCTCGTCGCGTTCTACACCTTGTTCTGGCTGGCAACAGACTTCGATCCGATCCGCACTATCCGCGTCACACTGTTGAATCAAAGGAAGATTCTCGACGAACTAAAAGGGTCATGGCAACGGCCGTGGCCGTTGACTGTGCCCTGGGATATTTACGACGTGATCCTGGGCACGGGATGGATCAGCGTGTGGCTCATGATTTGCTATTTCGTTTCGGCAAGGAAAACCGCATCGCACCAGGCGCCGCCGTGTACGGACAAATCCGCCGCAACGCCCGCCAACGGCGCTACAGCCCCATTCCGCGAGATTCCTCAGCCGCTCTTGTGTGTATTGTGCCTCCTCCAACCCATCGCCATCGCCGTGCTTCACGTCCTGCCGGGCGAGACGGCACGCCTGTACGCATTCATGTTCCCGCTGGTGCTCGTGCCCGTCGGCCTCGAACTGGCCCATTGGCCGCGAAATCACCGCCTTGTCATCTACGCCTGTGTTTGGCTGCTCGGCGCGGCCGTGCTGAGGAACATGCTGTTCTTCTGGACCCTATACTATTATCTTTACCAGTCAGGCGCTGTTCACCCATGAATCCACAACCGCAAAAGCTCAACATCAAACGCGACCAGGGCCTCGAGATCATCTGGCAGGATGGCGCCCGCGACTTTTATCCCCTGACCTATCTCCGCTCCATGTGCCCCTGCGCAAGCTGCAAGGAAGTGCGCGACCAAAAAGCCGTGCAAACCCCCGGCCGGTCCATGCACCTCCCGATTCTCCCCGGAAACTACGCCGAGGAAGTCACGATCAAATCCGCCTCCCGCGTCGGCAATTACGCCATCCAGATCGAATGGTCCGACAACCACAGCAGCGGGATTTACAGCTTCCAATACCTGCACGAAATCCGGCCGGGGGCTCAAGGCAACGTTTGATAAGAACCGCACACCGACTTGCGTGGCCGGCAGTTGACATCCAGAACAACGGACGTATCTTCAACTCAGACGCTGTAGGCTGCGGCAGTCGCCGCGAGAACATCTCACGCGCCCGCGATATTTTTTACTGCCGTGGCACCCAATGGTGGACAAGGGCATCAGTTTCGACGCCATAGCCGTGTTCCGGCTCAACCAGAAACAGCTATTTCGCGTCGCCCGCGCGAAAGACGGGTTCATTTTCGCTTACATCGGCGCCTCGGAGGAATATCGCAAATTCGAGCCCGCCGTATTGGAGCGCGGCTTGCTCGGGTTTTTCTTTGGTCAGTTGGCAAGACGCTGGCGGCAACGACTCGATCGCGAAGCCTCCGAAATGATGGATCGCATCGCAAACACGGCGGAAAGCGGTCTGCTGCACCTCCATCCACTCAACTTCCGCATCTATGATTACGAACTCGACGAATCACGTATCGTCGGGTCGGTCTTTTGGGCCGGCTACGGCACATTCTGGCGGTTCCGCACGAAATCCAATGCAGAGCGGATCTTCCGCATCGTCGGGTCGGAGCCAGAAAAACAAGCCGCGGCGCAGCAGATTTCCGCAGCCGTGCCGGAAACTCCTATTGAAGCGCCGATGTTCTCAAAAGCACCGCGACCACACGCCATACACTTCCTTCTACATTGGCCAATCGTCTGGCTTCTGGCCGTCACCTCGTTTCCCGCTGGCCTAACGCCCTGCGTCGCTTACCAAGCGTATCGGGATATCCGCCAAGAGCAGCGGCTTGCACCGAAATGGGTGAATCAACGCCGCATCGAATCCAATGAGCGCGAAATGCACATCGCTATAACGGTGTTCGCCATAACTTTCTCCATCCATTCCAGCCTCGCGTGGTTCTTCTGGCGACATCGCAAGAATTTCTATATGGGAATTCGAGGCGACGCGTGGCATCTCCTGCTTTGGTGCGGCCTGGCAACGGGTGTCGCGATCGGAATTTGCTTCTCTTAGTCGGTGATCTGCGCCTCTAGCGAATTCACCCTGCTGTGGGCCGGGAATTCAAATCTGCTAGCTATTGTTCGCTCGGTCCCGTCCTCGTAACGGCGTCGGCAACTACGCCATCCAGATCGAATGGTCCGACAACCACAGCAGCGGAATTTACAGCTTCCAATACCTCCACGAAATCCGGCCGCCAGCCCAGTCCAAAGGCGTATAGTCACCTCCCCACCATCCCCACCACATCGCCAATCCACCGGTCCATAACCGGCCCGATATCCAGCCCCAGCCGCCGCGCGTATAGCGCCGCAATCACGCCGGCCAGCACGTCCATCGTGTAATGGGCGCGCAGAACCAAGACTGTCGATATCTCGAACACCACCACCGTCCATCCAATCGCCATCACCGGCATCCCCGCATGGGCCGCCAATGTCGCCGCGCCGAATACCGCCAGCGATGTGTGCCCCGAAAAGAACATGTCGTTGGCCGTCCCGTATGTCACCAAAAGCGATGGAAATCCCGGATGGCGCCAGATCATCCCCGGCGGCGGCGGCAATGGACATAGCGCCTGACATACCTGCCGCATTCCGAAAAGGATCAATAGACCAATGAACGGCTCAAACGACGGCCCCGCGATCGCCAGCACAAATACGTAAATCCCCAGCAGGTCGATCACCAGCGAACTGCACACCAGCAGCCGATCGGCCACTGGCGGATGGTCGCGCAGATACCGATTCAAACCGGCCGTGTGGCGATGGATCGGATCGTCGATCAAAACGCCGCCGCCCGCCGTGCCGCTTGATGTGCCGCTGTCGCGCCGGGCCAGCAGCCGTTGCGAAACGTACCACAACCCCAACCCCGCCGCGATGCACGCCAGGCGAACGATCGCCGTCTTGTTCACCTGCTCCAACCGTCCGGAAATCGTGTTTACGGTGAACATCGTCCGCTTTATTCCGCCTTCAATCCCAGCATCCCGGCCAATTGCGATTCGATTTCCACCATCAGCGGATCGGCCGCATCCCGCGATTCTCGCCCCGTCGCCACCTCGATCGCCGTTCCCACCGTCAGCGTCGCGTGCAGTTCGCCATGCACCCGGCACTTGTCCGTCAAATCCTCCTCGAACCGCTCGATCGTCTCCATGATCCGCTCGGGCGTCGGGTTGTCGGCCACATAATCCGGCGGATAGTTCCACAACTGCATCACCAGATAGGCATCCTCCAAATGCCTCCAGCGCCGCTGCCGCTCCGCCTCGCTCAATTCACCCGACGCCAAATCCGGCACGATCGCCGCCCGCAATCGCTTCACCCGCGCCGCCGCATCCTGATCGTGCCTCCCGCCCGTCCATTCGTTTTCCAGTGGCTCCAATATCGCATTCTGCAAGCGAGCCAGCCGCCCGGCCGCGTCGCCCGTCTGCGCCTCGTTCAGATATTCCTGCTCCTTGAGCGTCAGCAGCGCCCAGGCCACTTTCCTCACCCGCTCCAGCAGTGGCAATTGGCTCTGTTTCCGCCAGGTCAGCCGCGTCTCGATCTCATCCAGCAGCTTTGTCGCCGACGCCTCGATATCCCCTTGCAGCCGATACCGCACTGCCAGAGGATGCACCACCACCTTGCCCGGCGGATTGTCCTTGGCACGCTTCTTCGCCGCCGTTCGCGCGATCAGCGCCGTCCCATCCAGCAGCGGATTGATCCGGTCGTTCGCCCGCGAGATCATCCCCTCGGGAAAGATCACCAGCGGCCGCTCGGCTGTATGCAGTATCTCCACGGCCGTATTCACCGCCCCGCGGTCGATTCCCTCGCGATAGACGCTGAACGCCCCGCCGCGTCGCAGCAAAAACGCCTGCAGCCGGTCCTGCATGAACACGTGCCAACTCGCCATGATAAAGAACGGCCGCCCCACCACCCGCGACAACGACCCCAGCACCAGCGCATCCTCGTCCCGGCAGTGATTCGGCGCCAAGATCACCCCATGCCCCGCCGCAATGGACCCGGCCAGCCGATCCGCGTGTAAGCAATCAATTCTCGCCACCCCAAATTTCTTGTGCAACAGCCGTGGCATATACCACGCCAGCACCCTCGCCCACGCCCGCCCCCGATAAGGCGGCACCGGAACATACGGCTTATCAATGACGATCCTCTGCATAGACCACCACCTGCGATCTGACATCCTTAGCCTATTCGACTGTGACTGCGATCACAATTCGCGCAAGTTGTGCATCGCCAGCACCTCGCCTTTCAGCCGGAAATCGCGGTTTACGCCAAACATCGCGTCCAAAACGTGCCCTGAATGTCCCGAAAAAGTTGGAACTTCGCCCGCAGGAGTTGGAACTTCGTCCGGCCGAGTCCGATCTGAGCGCCCACCCAAACGCATCATTCTTATCCGTGGTATCCGTGAAATCCGTGGTCAACATGCATTTGCTCCGCGGCCTGCTCCGAAAGAGGGACGGATCAACCGCAGATGAACGCGGATAAACGCAGATGGATTCTGGTTCTTGTCTTATCAGCGCTCATCCGCGTTCATCCGCGGTTCCATTTTCAGGTTCTCCGCGTGAGATTTCTCCTAAGTGATTTTCTGCACTATGGTTACGCCACAAACACGCCACGATTCCCATTGCCGCCCACCCTCGTTTTCCGCCGGATATCGCGGTTTACGCCGAAGATCGCGTCCAAAACGTGCCCCAAATGTCTCGAAAAAGTTGGAACTTTGCCCGCAGGAGTTGGAACTTCGTCCGGCCGAGTCCGATCCGGGCGCGCCAGAAACGGGATACCAACCGCCAAGCACCTGTGTTAGATGTCAAGGGCTTTTACGACATTTAGTTGTTCCCATGTGAGTCGGTCGCGAATCATCACGTTGAGGAAGGCGAGCAGCTTGCGCATGCAGGCGACTATTGT
>Ga0181520_10000724_pt1 | contig 71310 bp, 62 predicted proteins | sample PEATcosm2014_Bin_29_FD_132451 | JGI IMG/M metagenome (GOLD analysis project Ga0181520, IMG submission 132451) | Peatland microbial communities from MTU Mesocosm Facility, Houghton, MI, USA - PEATcosm2014_Bin02_30_metaG | ecosystem: Environmental > Terrestrial > Soil > Wetlands > Peat | place... | reverse complement strand
TCTAAAGCTGCAAAAGTGGATAACGCGAAACTCGACCTGGCACATTGCACTGTGGTTGCACCGTTCGATGGATATGTCACGAACCTCAACATCTCAAACGGTGAATACGTTAAACCAGGGGCTCCCGTGTTCACCTTGATAGACACTCGCACCTGGTATGTGGTCGCCAATTATAGGGAGTCCGACCTGAAGTCGATTGCGCAAGGGAAGCACGTCGACCTCTATCTGATGGGGAATCCATCACGGAAGTTTGATGGCATCGTAGAGAGCATCGGTTATGGTGTTGCCCCGGACGACACCAATGCGAGCAACGGGCTGCCGCAGATCGATCACACTTTGAATTGGGTTCATCTTGCCGCACGTTTTCCAATTCGTGTCCGCGTCCAAAATCCCGACCCAATTCTCTTCCGCGTGGGCGAAACCGCCATCAGCATCGTGAGGTAGCCATTGGCCCAATTGTCCGGTCAAACTGCGCCATGGATCGAAAATCTCTACCAGGAACTTGCGCCTTCGCATGGCCGCATGGAGGGAGCACTCAGAACCGCTTTCGCCGCTACAATCGCGACCTACCTTCTGCTCGCGTTGCGCGCACCGCTGATGCCTCCGGCTGTCTATCTTATCTTTCTCATTTCCTATGACGCAGCGTACCTGACTTTCAAGAATAGTGTGTTCCAGCTAACGTTCCAATGCGTGGGAGCCGGTGCTGCGCTCATGCTTGTTAAAGTGACAGGGAACGATCCCATGGCCCGAGTCCTGGGAATCGCACTGTTTACCTTCTTCTCCGCGTACTTCTTGCGTGCGTCCACGCGGCCATCCGCGGCGATGAATATCGGCATTTTCTCGATCATTACGTTGTCGTCGTGGGAGCAACATCTACCCGCGGAACAGTTAGTTCACCTCGCCATTTGGCCGATTGCAGGAGGAGCCTTAGCTGTTGGGACCAAAATTCTCATCGAGTATATGTTCACTCACCGTGATCCGCTGCGTGCACTTCAAAAGGAGTTGGGCGCCCGTCTTAATGCCCTAGAAGAACTTTTCCGGATGTACGGCGAAAGCGCCCCGGAGGAAGAGATTGAAAAGCAGGTCGCGGCCGTTAGACGCTACGCCTTCGCCGGTCAGGGAAAAATGCATGCGCTTCTGGAAGAGATCGAAAGGCATCCGGTCGCAGAAGTCTCGGACGGTATCATTCCACCTGTCTTGATTCCTGCCATCGCTCGCTTAATGGACCTGGGTGCCGCGTTTGGCCGGCAGGTCCGGTCCGATCAGAGTGATCGCGATCAAGCACGATTCCGTAACTTGGCTGCTGCGCTGGCAGCCGTGCGCGAAGGTCGGATCGATGACATTGAGGCATTGCTGGGAAGCGTTCCGGATGCAACGACCGGAACGCTCGGACAGATAGAACAATCGTTGTACAACATTGGCGCCACCTCTCTTGCAGATCACGTATTGGCACATGAAGGATTACTGGCGTCGCGTGCGCACAGCGATTCGTGGCTGCGGCAGGATGCGTGGACCAATCCAGCCTATCTGGTCTATGCCATAAAACTCAGCCTGTGTGCCACTATCTGCTATGTGATCTACAACGCGCTTGCCTGGCCCGGAATTTCAACTGCGGTAATCACTGTGCTTGTTGCTGGATTGACTACCACGGGCGCGACTAATCAAAAGATGCTGTTTCGCATCGTGGGCGCGGCGATCGGCGGCCTCATCTTTGGAATCGGTTGCATTGTCTTTGTCTTTCCCTACGCTGATACGGCCATTCCGTTGTTACTTGCGGTTGGTTGCGTATCCTTTGTTGGGGCGTGGTTCGCACGTAGTGCTCACTTCAGTTATGTCGGCCTACAGATTGTGTTCGCTTTTTATCTCACGGCCTTTGAGGGATTTTCAGCCCCGACGCAGATGGCCCCGGCCCGTGACAGATTCATTGGTATCCTCGTGGCTCTTATTGTGATGTGGATGATTTTTCATCAGCTTCATCCCGAGCGGACCGTCGACAAGATGCGTCACGGTTTAGCCCGGCTACTGACCATTGAAGCCGATCTAATCTCTGATCTTCGCATGGCACACTACGACAGAATTCCAGCTTTACGCGAGGAAGCCGACGAACTTTTAGGATCTCTGTACGCACTTGCAGAAGTTGTTCCCTATGAACTCGAAGAGGATATCGAGAGAGACCGAGCCGTCAGCGAACAGATTCAGAACGCCGCTTCAACTGCCGGAAGTGTCTTTTTGACGGCAGTTACGTGGCCCCGCACAATTGAATGCTCCGGCTCATCCAATGTGGCCGACGACGCACACGCGCTCCTGGAGCAAGGATTGCGTGATCTAGCCAGCTTCCTGGAAGGCGCGTCGATACCGAAGGAGTCTAGGCTCGCGCAAACAAAGCACCACGATTCTTGCCCGGAGCCCATTCAGAATACCCTCAGTTTTTTTGGAGAGCTACAGATTCAATGCCAGGGAATATCCTTAGGCGTACGGTGAATCGCGGGATTAGGGATCAGATGCAGCTCACTCAGCCACTGCTAGCTAGTTTGAAATCATCCCGAGCACAGAAGAACGTGCGGGCGGTGGCGGCTCAAGCCATGCTGCTGGGATATCCGCAGTGTCAGCGGCTCTCAAATAAGCACTGTATCGTTTATCGAAGGAAAGGATGTGCCTCAGCGTCCACTCCTTGAGTAGATTAAGCAGCGACAGACTACGCATGACCTTGTCTTCGTCAAAGGCCTTTGCCAGAGTCAACGCCTTCTCTGCTAACTTGACATGCTCGGCTTTGTGCCGGAAGTAATCAGGATACTTGGCCTGAAGCATCAATCTCTCCTCATAAGCGAAATGCTCACGATAGCAGGCTTGGAGACGCTTCAGAATGGCCGGGACGACCTGAGCAACATTACCCGCCCTCAAGGCGTTGTACAGCTCGTTTACCATCTCGAACATCTTTTGGTGTTGCACGTCGATTGATTCAACCTCGACCGAGTATCCAAACTCCCGCTCCATAAGTGCCATTGCCATCCTCTTTGAAACACCAAAGTGGAAGCCCCTTCAGGTTGAATTCTTACGTGAGGAGATATCGGCAGAATGGAAGAAATTAATCAGAGGTGTATGCAGATCGTTCAACTGACAAAAGCGTTAGACCCTGGGAAGACCGGAGATCCCGGTCCCACAGGGTCAGAAAACGCGTTCAATGCCTTTCCCGCAAGCTAGCGGCGCAGTTGCTGCGATTATTCGGGATGCTTGCCGATCAACGGAGCATGGCAACCACCGCAGTCCATCTTCGTCCGCATATTCTCAAGCGCTCCGCCCTTTTCATGACACGTCATGCAACTCTGCGTTTGCGCGGGCAGAGCAGTGACGACAATCGGTTTCCCGGCTGCCTGCTGGTTCAATAGGGTCACCGTCAGCTTCGCGACGGAGGAGACGAGGCACGCACAGCGTTCGGCACGCTCCGGACTATAGGAGTGCTTGCCGCTGACCTTCGTCCATTGCGCAATTGAGGCGTGACAGAGTGGCGAGCCAGAGATTGACCGAACCTCGGGGAACTTGGCGCCCTTCGGATGCACGTCCGGCAACTGTTCATGCTCGTACCAGGTGAAGAGTTCGTTGATCACCGGGTCAGGGTCAGGCGAAAGAAGCTGAACAGCAGCCGCAGCTCCATTCAGCGTGCCGCAAACGGTTCCCCAGCCCTTAATCCCGCCCCCGCCGTACTTGAACATCATTGACGGGAAGTCCTTGTAAGGTGCGCCGAGTTGCTCCGTTAAGGGCCCAACGATTGCATCGAAGGCTCCATACATGCATTCGCCTTTGTAGAAGCCTTCAAATCCACGCTGGGCGGCTTTGTCGGGATCTTGTGATTTATAGGGCCAAGGTGTCTTGTGCAATGCTTCCGTCGAATCTTTTGCGACTGCAGGCTGATCTGCATGCGCAACCAGCGTTGCCGTCGCACCCACAACAGCAACTCCCCCTAGTGCCGTGACAAACTGCCTGCGATTGAATTCCTTTTCCATAAGTTCCTCACTGTAAGTTGCTGTCTATTATCGAATGATCATCATCTCAATGGCTGCGTTAATCCCTTAGGTATTTCCCTTAATTGCTTTGCAAAAGAACTAATGAAATCGCGCGTTCGGGTCTCATTCTGTAACCCCGGCTGCCGCCTTGGTTTTCTGCAATGCCGGCTGAAATTGCTTGTACGTTGTGAATCCGCCGGAAAGATTCCTGACGCGAGAATACCCGTGCTGCCGGAGAATGCGCAATGCATAGTATGAGCGCTGGCCGGCGGCACAGTACACCCAGATTTCGCGATCGGCAGGCACCTCGCCAAGGCGGGCGCGCAACTGCGGCAATGGGATATTAACTGCTCCCTCGACATGGCCGTCTTTAAATTCCGAAGGCTCGCGCACGTCGAGCAGCAGCGCTTGTGTGCCGGGTACCTGTTCCCAGCAGGCCAGCGCCACGTCCCCGCGACGAACGTTGCTTGCAACCATGCCGGCAAAGTTGACCGCATCTTTCGCGCTACCGAACTGAGGCGCGTAGCAGAGGTCGGCTTCCTCCAGATCATAGGTTGTGGCGCCTTTCTGGATCGCCATGGCGATCACATCAATGCGTCTCTCCACACCTTCTTCTCCAACCGCCTGTGCACCCAAGACACGGCCATCATCGCGGGAGAAGAGAAGCTTCATGTGAATCGGCTTCGCTCCGGGGTAGTAGGTCACGTGGTCGTTTGGGTGCAAGTAAACCTTGTCAAAACCAGTGATTCCACAACGGTTGAGTGTTTTCTCGCTGGCGCCGGTCATCGCGACCGTCAGGCCGAAGACGCCACATACGGCGGTTGATTGCACACCGCGGAAATGAGCTGTGCGTCCGCAAATCGAGTCGGCAGCGATGCGCCCCTGCCGGTTCGCGGGGCCGGCTAATGGAACCACGCACCACTCTCGGGTCACAAAATCACGGCTTTCCACCGCATCACCAACGGCCCAGATATTTGGGTCACTGGTTCGCATACTGTCGTCAACGCGAATTCCGTTTTTCTCGCCGATTGCGAGTCCAGCTTGCTTTGCCAGCTGAATCTCAGGACGAACTCCGAGGCCAAGCACAACGAGGCCGGCCGGTATGGCGGTGCCGGATTGCGTCCTCACAACGAGGTTGCCGCTTGAATCACGCTCAAATGATGCCACCGCATCATTCAGGTGAACAGAGACACCCTTCTCGACAAGCCGTTGCCGCACCAGTTCCGCCAGCTCCGGGTCGAGTGGCGGCAGGACCTGGCCCAACATCTCGACCACAGCGACGGTGAGGCCACGCTGCACCAGATTCTCCGCCATCTCAAGTCCGATGAATCCCGCGCCTACAACGACGGCGGTCTTAGCGCCGCTTTCGGCAATCCACTGCCGGATGTCGCGGCTGTCGGGAATCGTGCGCAGGGTGAAAATGCCAAGAAGATCGATGCCGGGTAACCGCGGGCGAATAGGCGCGGCCCCCGGGGCGAGCACCAGTGCATCGTATGGCTCCCCGTAGGAGGCTCCCGTTCGAAGATTGCGAACTTGAATCTCCTGGCGTTCGCGATCGATGGCAATCACTTCGTGTTCTGTGCGGACCTCTATGTTGAACCTGGTTTTGAACAGCTCCGCCGTGGCGACTAAAAGCTTGTCTTCCTTTTGAATGATGTCGCCAACATAGTACGGTAAACCACAGTTCGCAAAGGAAACGTAAGGCCCGCGTTCGAACACGATGATTTCTGAGTCTTCGGAAAGCCTGCGTACACGCGCCGCGCAGGAAGCCCCACCGGCTACTCCGCCGACAACAACGATTCGCTTTCGTGCATTCATCTTGCTCCTTCGGGTGGATCGGCAAAGGTGGAGCATGGGCGTCCTAACCGGAAGCGCGCGCCGTGGAATCCAGCTTCTTCACCGAGTGAAAGGCTTCCTCCCGATCTCCCAGACTGATGAGCTGCATGAACCCCTCTGAATGTCCACTTAGATGCAGTTTACGGCTAGAATCGTATCATCCTTGCTGCCTTGCGCAAGGCCGAATCGGGTTGGAAAATAATTATCACTGATTAGGTGTAGTTATCACCCCGAGGAGACGCCTTGCTCCCGGCAAAGGCAATTCGAGGACCTTACCAAAGGTCTTTAGAATTAGTAAATTAAGTGCGTGTTACACTTAGACGAAAAGTAGCGTTGGAGGCCTTGAAAATGGCACCTGGAAAATGCGCCCGTCACCCGGTCGACTATCCCTGCACCTGCGCCATGGGACACTTGTACCGGTTTATTGAGCCGGTTCTCTTGTTGATGATTCGAGAGCGCGGTCAGGCTTATGGTTACGATTTGTCGGGAGAGCTAGGAGATTACGCATTCACGGATGCAGATATCGAAAGGGCTGCGCTTTACCGCACGCTGAACATTCTGGAAAAGAATGGCTACGTCAAGAGTCATTGGGACACTAAAGGCTCTGGACCGGCGCGGAAGGTGTACTCGTTGACTAAGGACGGGGAGCACCACCTGCAGCAATGGTCAGAGGTGCTTCACAACGTGAGTAAATCGATGTCGCGCTTCGTGCGCAAAGTGGAATCGCTTAATGGAACCCAAAGGCCCATCCGTGCAAAACGGGCTTCAGCAGTCTCTTAGCGTGCACGATTCGGGAAAGACAGGGAGAATGGTATTCGCCCGCTGAAACGTGAACGAGCCATGTTCGTTCTCGCCGTAGCGAGACTGGTGATTGCAAGAAAGATGGTCCATGTGGGGAGCGTCTCTTGCTGATGTCAGGTTTCAGCGTTAAGCTAATGCTATTGCTGGTTTCTTTATCAAAATGACTCGCAATTTCAAACTCGTAGCTGCGGCATTGGCTTTTGTGATTCTGGCAGGCAGCCTGTCAGCTTTCGCGGCATGCTTGCGCGGAGCCGTACTCACGACACACAAGTGTTGTGGCGCGGACTGCCCGATGAGCGCGAAAACTCCACCCGCTGGTAGCGAGTTACAGGCAACACCCGAAAGTGGCCCTTGCTGCGATGTTTTGCCAGTGAAACCAGTCTCTGCATCAGTGGCGCAAGAGCCGAGTACCCGTTCGCTCGTTGCACCTCTCCTTCCGGCGGTTGAGCCTGTCGCGTCTGTCCTACTGCTTCCTGAGAAGAAATCGCGCGACGAAGCGCCGTTCTTCAGAAATTCCCTTCCTCGATCTGTGCTCTGTATTTTCCTCGTCTAGATTTCCTATCAAGTAGTCGAAATTTGTCCTTAGGCAGAAGTGTCTAAAGGCTCGTATTTTCTTCTATCAAAGAGAGACCTAGCATGATCAGAAATACAGTTGTAATTACCCTTGCGGGGGTGCTGTCTCTACCCATGCTTGCTCAGGCTGGGGCAGACCATACGGTTAGTGCAAACGGCACGGAAAGCCTGCAGGCGAGCCTCTCAGCGCAGCAGTCGGGATCGCAGACATCCGGCGATCAGAGTGTTATCACGTTGGACGACCTCGTGCGCGAGGCATTGCAGAAGAACTCAGGCGTACAAAGCGCACTGCATGCCGTGGAAGCGCAACGGCGGCGCGTTCCGCAAGCCAAGACATTGCCCGATCCTATGGTCGGCGTTGGTTGGGCTGGCAACATTACGCCGTTCAGCGTGCAGAAGGGTGATCCGTCCAGCTATCGCAGCATCACCGCCACGCAGCAGTTGTTCTATCCGGGGAAGCTGAAGCTGCGCGGTGAGATCGTATCCAAGGAAGTCGATGCGGCCCACTGGGACTACGAGGCAGCACGTCGAAAGGTTACGGCAGACGTAAAGGCTGCTTACTACGACTACTGGTTCTACGACAAGGCGATCCAAACCACGCAGAAGAATAGAGAGCTGCTGGAGAAGTTGTCACAAATCTCCGAGTCACGCTATCGGGTTGGGAAAGGCATTCAGCAGGACATTCTGCGATCGCAGGTAGAGATCACGTTGTTGATGCAGCGACTCACGGTGCTCGAACAGCAGCGAAGGACGGCGCAGGTTCGGCTGAACACCCTGCTGGCACGCGATCCGGATGCGCCACTACCACCGGCCGCAAACCTCCAACAAGCGGCACTCACACTCTCTCTTGCAGATCTGTACCAACTGGCACGCGAGGACGACACCGGATTGCAGCGTGAAAAACAGATGGTTCAGCGCAACCAACTTGCGGTCAATCTGGCCCAGAAGGACTATTACCCAGATCTCAGCGTTGGCTACATGTACCAGCAGCGTCCTGCAATGCCTGACATGCATGGGCTCACATTCACGATCAATGTTCCGGTGTTCTACAAGACTAAGCAGCGAGAAGAAGTTGCACAGGCAACTGAGGAGAAGATTGTCGCCGAGCACAGCCGCGACAATCGCCAGAACGAACTCAACTTCGAACTGAAACAGCAGTACCTGACCGCTAAGGCCTCCGATGAGTTGCTACGCCTGTACTCGCAGGGCGTTGTTCCTCAGTCTTCCCTCGCACTGGAATCCTCGATGTCGTCGTACCAGGTCGGCACTGCGGATTTCCTGACGGTCATTGGAAATTTTTCGATGGTGCTGAACTACGAAATCGACTACTACCGCGAGTTGGCGAATTATCAAACCGCGCTGGCACGCATGGAGACCATGGTCGGTGTGGACCTGACATCGCAGGTTCAGACGCCGGAAAACGCCCCCGCTCCCCAGAAGGAACCACGATGAAACTCAAAGAGATATTGAGCGAGTTGGATAAAGCTACCACCATTCGCAAAGCGGCCAAGAGGAGTGAAAATTCATGCTTCGCAAAAGTCTAGGAATCCTCGCACTTATCGTTGTGATCGCCATCGGAGCCATTTACGGAGGGAAGGTCGTCGGCTACTTCCGGCACCAGCATTCAGGCGCTACCGCAGCCGCCAACTCCGGCGGTCCAGCAGAACGCAAGGTCCTGTTCTGGTATGACGCGATGAACGCAGCGCACCACTACGACAAGCCAGGCAAGGCTCCCGACGGCATGGACCTGGTTCCACAATATGCGGACGATGGCGCACAGACCGTCGCTGGGCAGACCGTGGACATGAGTAAATCAGCCTCGTCTGATGAGCGAAAGATTCTTTATTGGTACGACCCGATGCACCCGGCATACAAGTCGGACAAGCCGGGCATTGCCCCTGACTGCGGCATGCAGCTTGTCCCAAAGTATGCCGACGAAAACGCAGGCACGAAGAGCATGGCTGTGGGCACGGTGAAGATCGCTCCAGACAAGCAGCAGCTTATCGGCGTACGGACTGCAACAGTGGAGCGCGAACCACTGGTGCGTTCAGTGCACACTACCGGTCAGATTACCGCCGATGAAACCAAGATCCAGCACGTCCACGTAAAGGTCAGCGGCTATATCGACAAGGTTTACGTAGACTACGTCGGCCAACTAGTGAAAAAAGGCCAGCCCCTTTTCACCGTGTACAGTCCAGATCTGGTGGCAACCGAAGAAGAGTACCTGATCGCCAAACGTGGCGAAAAGAGTTTGAGCACATCGGAGTTCAAGGAAGTCTCGCAAGGCGGACAGGCCTTGCTGCACTCCGCGCGTCAACGCCTGAAGCTATGGGATATCACTGACGAGCAAATCAAAAAGTTGGATGAAAGCGGTGAAGTCAGCCGCACTCTGACCTTCTACTCGCCGGCGGATGGATTTGTGACAGAGCGCAAGGCGTTTCCCCAGACATCGGTTAACCCGGACATGGATCTGTATCAGATCACTGACCTGTCGAAAATCTGGGTCAACGCGGACGTCTACGAGTACGAAGTGCCATTTGTGAAGGTCGGGCAGACGTTGGAGATGCAGCTGAGCTACTACGCGGGCAAAACGTATACCGGCAAGGTCACCTATATCTATCCGACGGTGGATCCGGTGACACGTACGGTCAAGGTTCGCATCGAGTTTGCAAACCCAAAGTATGACCTCAAGCCACAGATGTTCGCCAACGTGGATTTGAAGATCAATTATGGGACCCAGATTGTGGTTCCACAAGAAGCGGTGATGGATTCGGGCGATAAGCAGTATGTATTTCTCGTCCATGACGGCGGGGTATTCGAACCACGCAGCATTCAGATGGGACCGAAGCTGGACGGCAAGGTCGTTGTCCTGTCTGGTCTGAAGCCCGGTGACACGATCGTAACTTCGGGTAACTTCCTGGTCGACTCCGAGAGCCGGCTAAAGAGTGCCATCGGTGAGATGCAGCACTAAGGAGCGAGCTATGGCCAAGAAAGCTTCTATTTACGCAGCCGTCGCCCTACTGGTGATTTGTGTACTCTTTGCAGGCGGTTACTGGCTCATGCACCGGCGCTCCGCTGAACTGTGCAGCATTTGTCAGCGTCACATCAAACCCGAAGCGCATGTCGTCGTAGAGATCGGCGGCCGTCGCCGCGACGTGTGTTGCGCGCATTGCGCCTTGACGGAAGGACGTCAGGAGAACAAGCCGGTGAGGTTTATAGAAGTAACCGATTACACCACGGGCAAGGGATTGGACCCGCAACATGCCTGGTTCGTAGACGGAAGCCGCGTGGTCGCTTGCGAGCATGACATGGCGAAGATGGGTGAGATGAAACAGATGGATCAAATGTCATTTGACCGCTGCTCGCCGGGCACGTTTGCCTTCGCAGACCGCAAAGCAGCAGAAGCATTCGCCGCGGAGAATGGCGGAGTGCTTCACAACCTGGCCGAGATGGTGAAGGGGATCCAGTAATGATTGATCGTTTAATTGAACTCTGCGCGAGAAATAAATTTCTGGTGTTTTTGTTCGTCGGTGTCGCTGTGATCCTTGGCGTGCATTCGATGAAGAACACAAAGCTGGATGCCATCCCGGACCTATCAGACACGCAGGTGATTGTGTATTCGCGTTGGGATCGTAGTCCGGACATCATGGAAGACCAGGTGACCTACCCCATCACCTCGGCCCTGCTGGGCCTGCCCAAGGTCAAAGATATCCGCGGCTTCTCCGATTTCGGATACTCGTATGTATACATCATCTTTGATGAAGGTACAGACCTCTACTGGGCGCGGTCACGTGTGCTGGAGTATCTCAATACGGTGATTCCAAAGCTGCCCAAAGCTGTGAACGTCGAGTTGGCCAAAGACGATACCGCGGTTGGCTGGGTCTATCAGTATGCCTTGGTCGATACGACTGGGCATTACAGTCTCGATCAGATGCGGAGCTATCAGGACTGGTACCTGCGATATTCCTTGCAGTCTGTACCAGGAGTTGCCGAGGTGGCGCCGCTGGGCGGGTTCGTCCGTCAGTACCAGGTGAATGTCGATCCGAACAAGTTGCTCGGTTACAAAATCCCGATCAACATGGTGGTTCAGGCGATTCAGAAGGGCAACAACGATGTTGGCGCGCGGTTGGTGGAAATGACCGGCCGCGAATACATGGTGCGCGGGCGAGGTTACATCAAATCGCTCGATGACATTAACAATATCGTCGTCACGAGCAACCCGCAAACCGGCACGCCAGTGCTGGTCCGCGACATCGCTACCGTTACTTTTGGCCCTGATATGCGTCGCGGTGTCGCCGAACTCAATGGGCAAGGCGAAACCGTCGGCGGCGTTGTGATCATGCGCTTCGGAGAGAACGCGCAGAAGGTCATCGAGCGCGTTAAGGACAAGATTAAGGACGTGGAGCCAACCCTGCCAAAGGGTCTCAGGATCGTCAACGTCTATGACCGCTCCGATCTGATAGATCGCTCGGTTGACAACCTGAAGCACACGCTGATCGAAGAGCTGGCGATCGTAAGTATCGTCATTTTGATCTTTCTGATGCACTTTCCCAGCGCCATCATTCCGATCATCACAATCCCGATCACGATCATCCTGGCATTCATTCCCATCCAGATGTCGGGCATGACCGCCAACATCATGTCATTGGGCGGTATGGCCGTAGCCATAGGCGCCATGGTGGACGCCGCGGTGGTGGTAGTCGAACAGACCCACAAGAAGCTCGAGCAGTGGAATGCCGAAGGACGGCCGGGCGACTACCATAACGTGGTCATCTCGGCGGTCAAGGAAGTTGGCGGCCCAAGCTTCTTCGCCTTGCTTGTGATCGCCGTTGCCTTCATTCCCATCTTTACACTGGAAGCGCAGGAAGGGCGATTATTTAAGCCACTTGCGTACACCAAGAACTTTGCGATGGCGATTGCCGCCGTGTTGGCCATTACCCTGGATCCAGCAATGCGGTTGCTGTTTACGCGAATGGACCCGTACGAGTTCAAGCCACGATGGCTGGCGCGGATTGTGAACGCAATTTTGGTAGGCAAGATTCACAGCGAAGACAACCATCCGATCAGCCGTCCAATGATGAAGCTCTATCACCCGGTAGTGGAATTCGTCCTTGAGCACAAATCGAAGACCATTGCCGCTGCGTTTCTCGCGATGGCGTTGACGGTGCCAGTGTTCTTCAAACTCGGCTCGGAGTTCATGCCGCCATTAGATGAAGGCACGCTGTTATATATGCCGAGCACGCTGCCCGGCATATCTGTCACTGAGGCATCCAGAATGCTTCAGGTGCAGGATCAAATTATCAAGGGTTTCCCGGAAGTAGAGAGCGTCCTTGGGAAAGCTGGACGCGTAGAGAGCTCAACCGATCCGGCACCCTTTTCAATGATGGAGACTCTTATCGTTCTCAAGCCGCAAACGAACTGGCCCAAACGTGAACGCTGGTACTCCAAGACGACGCCTGGTTGGCTACAAGGTACGTTGGGCCGCTTCTGGCCCGATCATAAATCGACACAGGAACTGATCTACGGCCCGGGCGGGCTGAATGAGGCGTTGACAATGCCCGGCATCTCGAATGCCTGGACGATGCCGATCAAGGGACGCATCGACATGCTCACAACCGGCGTGCGAACCCCGCTCGGGGTCAAAGTGCTCGGCTCCGATCTTGGCGAGATTCAGAAGGTCGGCGAACAGATAGAGATGGCACTGAAGGATATTCCTGGTACGACCAGCGTATTCGCCGAGCGGACCACGGGCGGCTACTTCCTCGATTTCGACCTGAAGCGCGATCAACTCGCTCGCTACGGCTTGAGTATCGATGACGCAAACGAAGTTCTCATGTCAGCCGTCGGCGGAGAGGAAGTCACGACCACTGTTGAAGGCCGTGAACGGTATTCGGTGAACGTCCGTTATTTGCGCGACTACCGGACCGATATTGACAGACTGCAACGTGTGCTCGTCTCAACACCGGGCGGAGCACAGATTCCTCTGGGCGAGCTGGCTACGATTTCGTTGAAGACCGGTCCTGGTATGATCCGCGACGAGAACGGCCGATTGAGCGGTTACGTATACGTCGATGTCAGCGGACGTGATATCGGCGGTTACGTCGAGGCCGCAAAGAAGGCGGTGCGGGATAAGGTTAGCATTCCCGCTGGTTATCAGCTCGAATGGAGCGGCCAGTATGAATCAATGCAGCGCGTGAAAGAACGATTGAAGATCGTGCTTCCGATTACGCTGTTCGTCGTCTTTTTGTTGCTGTACTTCAACACCAAGTCGGTAGTGAAGACACTCATCATACTGATGGCGGTGCCGTTCTCTGCGATCGGCGCCATTTGGTTCCTCTACCTGCTTCACTACAACATGAGTATTGCCGTCTGGGTGGGCCTGATCGCACTGCTTGGTGTGGATGCGGAAACCGCAGTGTTCATGCTGCTGTATCTGGATCTTGCTTATCACGATGCGATCAGTAAAGGCCAGATGCACAGCTGGGACGGTCTTCGGGAGGCGATTGTTGTGGGTGCAGTGAAACGTCTCCGCCCGAAGGTGATGACGGTGGCCTGCATGTTGTTCGGATTGCTGCCCATTATGTGGTCGGCCGGAGCCGGAGGCGATGTCATGAAGCGCATTGCGGCTCCCATGATCGGCGGCATTCTCACGTCATTCTTGATGGAGCTGATCATTTATCCCCCGGTCTTCGCCATTTGGAAGTGGAACTACGAGGTGAAACCTGCTCTGAAGAAAGAAGCAGCTCAACTGGAGCCGGTGCTCGTGGACGGAGACGCAAATGAATAGCTGGAAGCTACGACTCGCATTCTTGTTTTTTCCGCTCCTCTTTGCCTTCCCGGCATGGGCGCAGACGGCACACTATTTGGTGCCTGCTGCCTCCGTGGAAGACAGCTTCTCGGCTTACCACGAATCGCTAAACAGTGCTGCTGACAATCTTCTTGCGGCTACGGCTAAGCAGGAACCTGAATCGCAGTCGTTGGAAATGGCCGCGACCCCCCGGCGGACCGATGACCAGGTGTTGCATAAGTTTGCTGAGCGTTATTGGGGTGGGCAGGAAGAAAACGTCCGGCGGGCGGTTGAGCGCGTTGCACGACTAAGGACGACGTTGGACCCGATCTTGCATGAGGAGGGAATTCCGGTCGATGTTGCCGCACTCGTGTTGGTCGAGAGCGGTGGCCGTGCCTCGGCCGTTTCCGCTAAGGGCGCACTTGGTCTTTGGCAGTTCATGCCAGAGACTGCCCGCCGATATGGCTTGGTCGTTACACCCGGCCTGGACGAACGGGTAGATGTTGTGAAATCCACGCACGCAGCTGCACGTTATCTGCGTGACCTGGACACGCAGTTTGGTGATTGGAGCCTGGCGTTTGCTGCCTACAACGCTGGGGAACATGCAGTTCAACAGGCATTGCAGCACGGAGCCCGCGACTTCGAAGCGATGAGTCGCGATCACCAACTGCCGCAGGAAACTCGGAATTACGTTCCAGCAATCCGCTTGGCCATGAACTTGCTGGGTAATACTGTGCCGAGGCAGTCACGGTCGATAAACGGTCTAAACAACGCGCAGGTGATATACGCCGAGTCCGCGCCAAACAATTAAGTAGAAGTTTGATAAGGAGAAACAAATGGTAAAGGCAAGCAACGCAATTCTGGCAGTGTTCCTGGCTGTCGTTCTTAGTGCCGGAGTGGCAGTGGCGCAGCAGGACCACTCATCCATGACGGATCAACCGCAGAGCACGTCAAGTTCGGATGACATGATGAAGGGCTGTCACAAGCATGGCTCCGAGAGCATGGCTGCGCTCGACAAGCTGGGGAAGACGATCGCTACCGGACGCGAGTCAAACGATCCAGCAAAAATGAAGGCAGCTCTCGACACAGCACAAACACAGCTTGCCGAAGCCAAGCACCATATGAACATGTGCCCTATGATGAACGGCGGCAAGATGCAATCTGGCGGCATGGAGCATATGGGCCATATGAACGGCATGTCGGACGATTCCGACAAGCATTGAGCTACTCGCTAGGTGACGACGAATGATCGCACCTGTGAGAGCGCCTGATTCATAACGGTTTTCACGCACCACCAACCTTATGATTGGTTTTCTTAGGAGAAAAAAGACATGAAAGTTCGGAAGCTCGTTCTCGGGTTTGTGCTTGCGGCTACGGTTGCAAGCTTCGCCTTCGCCGCTCCACAGACCTTCACTGGCATTGTCACTGACGATATGTGCGGGAAGAAGCACACTATGATGCCGGGGAAACCCGACAGTGAATGCATACGTGCCTGCGTCAAGGCGGGGAGCAAATATGCCTTGCTGGTTGGAGATAAAGTCTATGTTCTGAACGGCGATGCGAAACAGATCGACCATTTTGCAGGCAAAAAGGTGAAAGTCGCCGGCAACGTGAGCGGGACTTCAATCGCGCTTGTATCAATTGCGGAAGCTGCAAAGTAGGCGGCTGGCTTGTGGAAGCGGTAGTGCATCGGAGGTCGGTGGTAGACGTGTTTATAGTCCAATTGGAAGGCGGACGTCCCGAGTGTGAGCTGCCGCCTAGCACTTCACTTTCTGCGCCCTGAACTCGCCTGTTCCTCTTCTTTGCTGCCGCCCGACACCTCAGCGGGCGGCAGCGTTCTTGCCTTTGCACGCCTCAGAATGCCAGAATCAAGCGGTTCAAGGGGAGTCTCGCCGTGGATTTGAACATCAACATAATCTGAGATGCCCAGCGCCAGGCGAGTGCTCTCGCAGCTGAGTCGATAGTGTGCATCATTGCGAACTGGACGGGACCCATTGCCAGTTTATTATCTGAGAGTAGAGAGTGCTTCCCCTTGGGGAAACGCCAAACAATCGACAAATGTGTCTTGGAAGCTCGGATCCAGCGCAAGGCTAAGGTGCTCGATTTCCGTGTTTGTATCCAGACGACCCAGTAACAACATTTTTGCTCCGCGTAGCGCCGTGTTGCCCGCAGCCAGAATGCGCTCGGTGGAAATCTCCAATAGTCCGATGCGAACTGCACTCTCGGCGCGTACATAGTTTCCAAACGCCCCAGAGAGGTAGACCGCTTCGAGATCGCCCAGACCAGCGCCCCAATGGCTTAACAGGATACGCAAGCCAGCAGCCATCGCTCCCTTGGCCAGTTGAAGTTCATGAATGTCGGATTGCGATAGGGTTACTGATTTTGCCAGCGGTAACTCGCGCGCTCCGGAGGCAAGCCGCCCGCTTGGCAAAATCGCACCACACTGAAGGCCGGCAGCGACTGCATCCACAACGCCGCTGCCACAGATGCCGCGTGCAGAGATGTTGCCAATTACCGTGCACTCCAAAATCCCGTCCCGAAGCGAAACGCGGTTAATGGCTCCGGTGGAGGCGCGCATCCCCATCCGGATCGAAGCGGCCTCGAACGCCGGGCCTGCCGCCGCCGACGCGCACAGAATACGCTCGCGATTGCCGATTGCAATCTCGCCATTCGTGCCGAGGTCAATCAACGCCCGGAGACCGCTGCCCGATGCTAGATTCACAGCTCCAATGCCGGCCAGAATGTCGGAACCGACAAAGCCTCCGATGCAGCGAACAAACCGGATGCGGCAATTAGCGGGCAAACTCCAATTCAGTTCCGCAGGCGTGAAGCTCTGCTCACCCAGGTTCGCAGACGCAAACGGCAGATGGGAAAAAGGTTCAACGTCGAGCAAGGAGAACAGATGATGCATGACAGCGTTGCCGACCAGCACGACCTCAACAACGTCGCTCTGTCGTTGTGCAGCGAGTTCTCGAATGAGCTGGCCGACGGCTCCGCGAATCAAAGGCGTCAGACCCGAGTTCGTCAACGCGAAGCACACACGGGTCATGATGTCAGCCCCGTATGTTGCCTGTGGATTCAGCATGGTCTCAACAGCAAGCACGGTGCCACTAGCGAGATCCAGCAGTTGTGCAGCGATCGTGGTTGTGCCCAAATCAACGGCAATTCCCAGACCGCTGCGGGTTGAGCCGCCCAACGGAGCGTCGTCCGCAAGGATAGGTGCAGCCCACTGATCGATATAGAGTTTGAGCGTGGTCTCCGCACGTAGCTGACAGCCGAGTCGCCATCCGGAAGCGAGTTCGTCACGGGTGAAGACGCGCGCGTCCTTTTCGGTCGGTGTGGCGGTCCCTTCCAGAACGCGCACACGGCACCCGCCGCACATTTCCGCTCCACCGCACGGAAACTCGATTCCGTACGTTGCCAGTACATTGGCAAGCACATCGCCACGGCTGACCTGGAACGACACACCGAGAGGGACAAGTTCAACACGCAAGCCGTCGTTCACAGTTACTCCTGCGCCGTCACGGGGCCGATGGAATCTGCACGAATGATGGTGTCATCGTATTGCGGTACGATTCGCTGACCGGGGCAAAGCACCAAGAAGTCATCGTTGTTCCAATCCCGGTTGACCAAGCGTTGAATCAAACCGAGATCGCCCTTCAGCTTCTCAAACGTCCATCCCTTACTCTCTGCCTCCTGGCGGGCCTGCTTCTCATAGCGGTCATCGCACTCGACGCCGGTTTCGATGAATGTCAGACGGCGATAGTGACTCTGAAAGCTGGTGAACTGCTCGTAGAGATACCGTCCATTATCGTCTCCGTACTTCTCAACAAGCTCCGCAAGATTAGTGCTTGTCCCAGAATGAAAAGGGACAAGTTGCTGTAGATCGACGCCCCGTTCTATCCAACCGGTTGATCGATAGTAGGTGCCGGCATGATCTTTGAAGTAGGACTCATAACGCTGTCGGCCTCCCATAAGCAGGCCAATACAATCGTGCATGCGGGGTGCAACGATTGGCGTATGACAGGCCTCAATGCCCTCCAGCCCGTTGCCGCAAAGCCCATAGCCAAGCAGGATCGCTTCATACTGGTGCGCCGGAACCCGGTGAACCGCTTCCTGAAGTTTTGCGGACATCAGTTTGCCGCCCATGTCGTGCAGACCTTTGGGCAGGAATTCAACATCCACGGTCTCCGGAGACCGCGCCACCGCGAGGCAGATCTCGCGATATAGTACCTCACACGCGATTAGTTTTAGTTTCATGTATCCCACCGGCAGCAAGCGAGAGGCACACTATCCGCCCGACGAGTGCTGGGATGCGATCCAGCCGAGGCGGTTTGAATGCCGGTCCTGCCCTGGAGCGGGACTCTCGCTCTCCTCATCAGCACGCCGCTACCAGTTTGCGGGCAAGCGCCACTGCTCCCGCAGCGCTATCGCTGTATCCGTCGGCTCCGATTGCATCGGCGTACTCCTGAGTCACCGGCGAACCGCCCACCATTACTTTCACATGGTCGCGCACATTGGCCTGCTTGAAAGCCTCGATTGTGCTCTTCATCATAGGCATTGTGACCGTAAGCAACGCCGAAAGCGCTACGATTTTTGCATTATGTTTGTTCATCGCTTCAATGAATTGTTCTGGAGAAACATCGCTGCCCAAATCCACGACTTCAAATCCCCCACCTTCGAGCATCGAGCTGACAAGGTTCTTGCCGATATCATGCAGGTCTCCCTTGACAGTCCGATGACTACCCGCGCGAGGGGCTTTATTTCGCTGGCTGCCAGTAAGGGGCGCAGAATCTCGAGAGCTCCCTTCAGGGTTGCGAAGGGATGGCTCAGAGCGTACATCTGGCAGCTCGACTTTTGACAGTGCGCCTTCGACAGTCCCAATGGACATCGGCAATCTCCTGATTTATGTGTGGGTGCTGAACGCTCGCGACACATAGTATCCGATTCACCGATTTTGTCAATTGTGAGAATCCGCGGAAGCTGACTGCAATGCGTGGGCCAAGAATCGGTTGCTTCGAAGCAGGAATTCCTTGACCTGCGTGGGCAAGAGGCGCTGGTAGAGCAGCGCGGTTATGACCTAGTGGTGATGGGCCAGCCCGAAGGACAAGGATGTTATTGCTTCGCCAACAATGTGCTGCGCGACGTTCTTGATCGTCTAGCGAAGAATTACCGTCACATCGTTCTCGACAGCGAGGCCGGTATGGAACATATCTCGCGCCGCACTTTGCTTTCTCTGGACTGGTTTTTGATTGTTTCCGACTGCACTGTGCGCGGCATTCTCACCGCGCAGCGAATTTCCGCGCTCGCCGATGAAGTCGGTCTGCCGGCGAAGGCTCGCGGACTACTCGTCAATCGGGTCCCCGGCGAGGTGTTGCCAGAATCGGTTCGGCAAGCCGCCGAAGCCGCAGGTTTGCCGCTTCTGGCTACGATTCCAATGGATCCGCAGGTTGCGGGGTTTGGCGTGGACGGACAACCAGTTGCAAACATCCCACTGGACTCTCCGCCAAGTCCGCTATGTATGCTGTGCTGGAGAAATTGTTAGCGGCTACCCAGTAGGAGGGTATCTGATGTCCGAAACCGGATAGAAACCACCGGCGAAGCAAGTTTCACGCGACCCGGCGATCAATGAGATGGTCAGCTTTTCCAAATTGCGTTGCTTTCCCATGGGCATCGTCGCAAACTGATGGAACTAGCCTCTCGAATGACGTACGTGGATCTGAGCTCTGATCCGCGCTACACGGACAATTACATCCAAGCCATGTTTTTACCGCACACTGACTTAACGCAGTTTCCAAGCGTGGCGAGAGTCATAGAAAACCAACGGAGGAATAAGCTATGAAGAGTCTTTTGGAGCGAATTGCAGAAGGGGACATCCTCGTCTCCGACGGCGCGATGGGTACATTTCTTCATGCAAAGGGATTGACGGCTAGCGAATGTCCCGAGTCGTGGTGCGTCTCCCATGCCGATGTGGTGCGGGGAATCGCTGCGGCTTATATCGCAGCCGGTTCCAATATCGTCGAAACCAATTCTTTCGGAGGTAGTTCTTTTAAACTGAAAGCCTACGGACTTGCCGACAAAGTGGGTGAGTTCAACCGTGCCGCAGCGAAGTTGGCGAAGGAGGCGATGGGAGCAAATGGCTACGTCGCTGCTTCGGTAGGCCCGACGGGACACATTGCGGAAGAAGAAGGCGGAGACGTAACTTCCTCGCAATTCTATCAGGCGTTCAAAGAGCAGGTTATGGCTTTGGCTGAAGGGGGCGCCAACGCAATCTGCATTGAAACAATGTCCTCTCTGATCGAGGCCGTGGAGGCTGTCAATGCCACCAAGAAGAATACGGCTTTGCCGATCATCTGCACATTCACATTCGAACTGGGGCCAAAGGGCTTCCGTACGATGATGGGGGTCAGTCCCGAGCGGGCCGCCAGAGCAGCCACTGACGCCGGGGCCGACATTGTAGGCGCAAACTGCGGCAACGGCATCGCGAACATGATTGAGATCACAAAACAAATACGGACCGCAGTACCAGGAATTCCTATTCTCATTCACGCCAACGCCGGCACCCCGGTTGTGGAGAATGAGAAGACAGTGTTTAAGGAAACTCCCGAGTATATGGCGTCGCGTGTCGCTGAACTCGTCGCGGCGGGTGCAAATATCATTGGGGGATGCTGCGGCACGAATCCCGAGCACATCGCCGCCATGACCGCTACGGTCAGGAAATTGGCAAAAGCGAAGGTGACAACAACGTCCCCCCGGTGAGCAGCAGTTCGCCACTGGTTATGTGCTTGCAATAAGTTGTGAGTTGCGTGAGGAGCGGGAGTTCAGGGAATGTCATTCCTGTCACCACAGATGGAGGAAACCTGCTTAAACGAGATTACAGATAAAGTTGGGCGCGTCTCGGTGCCTTCGCTCATAGCACCGGGTACATGCACAACGGGTATGACTACTGCCGTCACCTGTATGGTTTCGCCGTCGTGGCTCTTCAACTGTTCCGTGTTCCCAGTGAGTGGATAAGAAGCCCCCGCATAGTCAGTCAGTGTGTAGTTTCCGATTACTGCGTCGAGGCATCCCTCAATGGTTCTGGTTGAAGGAGGATAGCTCTCGCGGTCTGAGTCACTGACAGACTGAGCTACGGCCCACACTGTCGACAGCAGAAGTATTGAGCTAAGCAGAATCATTTTTCTCATGGTGATTCCTCCAATATGGAGTGGCACCTCGGAGGCGTCGGGTTGCACCACGCGCTCTGACAATTGCAAAGGCGGTGCTGCTGATGTTGAGTGCACACTGTTCCGCGATGCCGGATTACCGCTCATGGAACTGGGGTGGGCCGAGCGCCTGAATCGCTGCGCCCCACAGCAATTCTCCGGGGTCTCTTATTTCGGAGGCTCCAGTCCCGTTTCTCGAAGGACCGGATACGCTGCGGGCGAAGATAGCAGCAAGATCAATCGTTTGGCAGCCGCCGGGGCAGCCGTCTTGGCACTAATTCCCGCCGAGATGACCGTGTAGTTCTGTATCTCCGCAGGCAAAGGGCCGACGATCTCAATGCCAGGGGTAGGAGCAAGATCGCTGGTCGTCTGGATCGCAATGTCGGCTTCGCCGGAAGCAACAAGCGCACCTGACGAAGTACCACCCCGTGCGAGCTTGGTCTTAGGTGCAAGCTTTTCCGCGATCCCGAGCCGCTTGATGAGTTCTGCGAAATAGACTCCGCTAAAGCCGCCATCGACGGGATTGGTGTACGAGATGGACTTTGCCGCCAGCAAAGCTGCTTTGAAGGATTCCACCGAGCTTATATCAGGGCGTGAGCTGCCACGACGAATCGCAACACTGATACCAACTCGGGCGAGATCCGTACGACCTTGTTCAACCACCTTTCCCAGCTTAACGAGATCCGCCATCGCTGACTCTGAGACGACGACCACGTCAAAAGCCTCGCCGTTCTTGACACGCGCAGCAATACCGCCAGTGGGCCCGAAGGTCATAATGAGCTTATCGCCAGTCTCTCGCTCAAACTGGGGAGCCAATTGAGTGATTGCTCCCTGAAGCCCGAAGGTACAAAAGACCCGTATCTCGGCCCCGAACGCAGTGGACGAAAGCGTCACTATCACGATCAAAAATAACCCAATGACGATACGGCGCAGTGAAGGAATCATGAGCCTGACTATTTCATGCCGTACCGGCAGCGTCAAGCAAATCGTCCTTGCCGACGCCGGATGGGCGGTTCTGAAGGCAGCGGCCGACGCTGCCGCCGAACGGAGTTCACGGCGATGGTCTTGGGGCTGAGATACTGACACACAAGCCGCGGACCCAAGCGAGCACTCAAAGACATCAATGCACACGCAACGTGCAGCCGCTCACAGATCGCGTATCCCACCAACCTCATACACGCGAATCTTTGACGGTCCCTGAATCATCTCGGGGAATTGCTTCATGAAGGCCTGAAAATGCGGCGTTTGGAAGTGCTCATCAAGAGCCTTCTGATCAGCCCACTCTTCTAAGAACAGGAAATTATTGCTGCTAGGTTGTTCGTACAAGTTGTAACTGACGCAGCCAGCTTCCGCCCTCGAAGGCTCAGCGACCGTAGTCGCCAACTGGATAATCTTACTTTTGTATTCTGCCTTCGCCACAAATTTCGCCGTAAGTACAATCATGGTCACTCTCACATTCAGTTTTGAATTCTAACCTAAACTCCCGCTCACACAATCGCCTTGCCCCCGGCCGCATCATCATACTGCACCAGGTCCACTCGGCTGCTGACTTCGCACCCTGGCCTCAACACTGGGCAGGCGGAGGCGTCCATGTTCTGGACGAGCAGCTCCGGATTGACTGATCAATGGGCCTTTGCATATAGGTCTTCGAGGGCTAACCTCGTTTCTGAGCTTGCAATGCTTACTGACACCCTACCAGGTAAAGATGACCGCGCAGGTTTTCTGGAGAGCGACCAGATTAAGACACTGGTGTTGCCGGAGGATGGACAGCTGCCAACGATTGCGCTGTCGATTGAAGCGGCAATGAAGACCGGAAAGACTTCGGATGTCCGAGTCGCTTGCGCGGAGTTTCTGGAGGAAGTCACAGAGTTCTATAGAGTCCCAGCGTGCGGAGTCCGCGTACTTGCGGCTCGGCCCCTTCGTGTCCGCGAGAATTGGACTTCCGAACTATTCGGCGACTACGACCCCGGAACCATGAATATCCGCCTGTGGATGCGAACGGCAGTGCGCAAGGAAGTCACATCCTATGGAACGTTCCTGAGCACGCTATGCCATGAGTTCTGTCACCATCTTGACCTCCATCTGTTCAAGTTTCCTGACTCATGGCATACGCGAGGGTTCTACGAGCGCACTGCTGCGCTTTACCACCATGCACGGGGAACACCGCGCAAACCGCTCTTCTGGGTATCTGTATCAGGCGGACGCTGGAGGATTGACTGGCAGCGCACGAGGCGGGGTGGATGAGTGCCGGGTGTTTTCGAACTCGATAAGTCGGGTGCTCACCTGTGAGCTCTTCTTTACCGCCCAAGGAGCCCAAGACTCCCTCTTCCATTTGAGTGTGCCCCTCTGCTGTGAAGCACACGCGCACTCGATCAGGAATTAGCTCGGCAAGAGCTTCGGCAACAGCCGTAATTACCGAATATCACGCTGATGTGTGACACCAGAGCAGTCTGAGCATCTTTTCACGGTGCAGCATCATCTATTTACATAACAGAGGCAACACCGGGCGCTTTTCCGCAGACTCGGCAGCTTGTTCATTAGGCTGCTCCTCCAAAGTAGTCACTTCCAAATCGAAGTATCCCCGTTTTTCTTCCTACCAAAACTCTCCTGCCCGAGGTGTGCCCAATCGCTGAGGGCGCAACTCTAGGCTCATTGATTGTTCCTGAAGCTCCACCCCTGGGACTATTGAAGAGCACTGCAGGAGCTTTTTGGGGTGGGAGAATGGAACCCAAGGGCATACGCCTTGACAAAATATAAAATTAGATAGAATCTAATTCGGGATGGATGCCGAGGCAATCAAACGATCATTGGAAGCCAGCGGATTGCGGTGCACTCCGCAGCGCTACGCCGTGATGGCATTCTTGATGGAACAAGATAGGCATCCCACGGCTGCGGAAATCTTCGAAGGCGTGAATCGTGCGGATCCGCGCTCTTCAAGGGCCACGACTTATAACAATCTGCGGGATTTGGTGCAGGCGGGTTTGGTGCGTGAAGTGGCCGTCGAGGGTCGCGCCGCGCGATTTGATGCGAAGGGCATGCGGCATCACCACTTCATCTGTGACATCTGCGGCAAGGTTGAGGACATTGAGTGGTACGACGTGCGCAGGCCTGCCTCGGGCTCCCTCGGTAAGCGAGTTCTGCGCGAATGTGAACTCATTTTCCGGGGGCTCTGCACAGAATGCGCTCCGCGGCACCCTCCCCGTTAAGTATCGATGAGCGGCGTGCGTCAGCAAACGCAGGTCGGCGATTACGCGAAGGGAAAGCCAGGATAGGGTTCGTAGTTCGGCACAGTTTTTTCACTAAAACTAATTCGAAGGAAGGTAAACAAATGGATAAACCACTCACCTCGGTAGCTCCGCCTCCCGTTCCCACGGAGCAGGAGCAGAAGCTGGCAGGCGAAGCCAAGTGCCCTTTCTCGGGCGACGCTCGCAAACACACAATCGGTGGGGCTCCAACAAACGCAGACTGGTGGCCCAATCAGCTGAATCTGAAGATCTTGCACCAGCACTCGCCACTGTCCAATCCCATGGGCAAGGCGTTCAACTACGCCGAGGAGTTCAAAAGCCTCGACTTGGCTGCCGTGATCAAGGACCTCCAGGCCTTGATGACGACATCGCAGGACTGGTGGCCTGCGGACTACGGCCACTATGGGCCGTTCTTCATCCGTATGGCGTGGCATAGCGCAGGCACCTATCGTATCGCTGATGGCCGGGGAGGCGCGGGCTCCGGAGCGCAGCGATTTGCTCCCCTCAACAGCTGGCCGGACAACGTGAGCCTCGACAAGGCACGCCGGTTGATCTGGCCGATCAAGCAGAAGTATGGCCGGAAACTCTCCTGGGCCGACCTCATCGTTCTCGCGGGTACCGTGGCGCTGGAATCGATGGGATTGAAAACCTTCGGTTTCGCCGGTGGGCGCGAAGACGTCTGGGAGCCAGAAGAAGACATTTACTGGGGACCTGAGGGCAAGTGGCTGGCAGACGAACGCTACAGCGGCGACCGTCAGCTTGATAATCCTCTCGGTGCTGTGCAAATGGGCCTAATCTATGTGAATCCGGAAGGACCCAATGGCAAGCCGGATCCAGTCGCAGCAGTACGGGATATTCGAGAGACGTTCGCTCGCATGGCGATGAATGACGAGGAGACAGTTGCTCTCATCGCCGGCGGACACACGTTCGGCAAAGCTCATGGCGCTGCCGATCCGATCAAGTATGTCGGTCCGGAACCAGAGGGAGCCGATATCGAGGAGCAAGGCTTCGGCTGGAAAAACAGTTTTGGCAGCGGCAAAGGCGTCGATACGATCAGCAGCGGGCTGGAGGGCGCATGGACTACCAACCCGGTGAAGTGGGACAACAACTATTTCGACAACCTGTTTGGCTATGAATGGGAACTCACGAAGAGCCCCGCCGGTGCTCAGCAATGGACTCCCAAGAACGGATCTGCAGCGGGCACTGTGCCGGATGCCCACGATCCGTCGAAGAAGCATGCGCCGATGATGTTCACCACGGACCTGGCACTGAAGGCGGACCCGAGCTATGCGAAGATTTCGAAGCGCTTCCACGAGAATCCGCAGGAGTTCGCAGATGCCTTCGCTAAGGCTTGGTACAAACTAACCCACCGCGACATGGGGCCTATTTCACGGTGCCTTGGCCCGCTCGTTCCTGCGGAGCCGCTATTGTGGCAGGACCCCATTCCTGCGGTGAATCATAAATTGATCGGGGAGCAGGATATTGCTGCTCTGAAGGCCAAGATCCTCGCATCTGGACTTTCCATCTCCCAACTGGTTACGACGGCTTGGGCCTCGGCTGCAACATTCCGCGGCAGTGACAAGCGCGGCGGGGCTAACGGGGCGCGTATTCGACTCGAGCCGCAAAAGGATTGGGAAGTCAACCAACCGGCCGAGCTGGCGAAGGTTCTTCGGACGCTGGAGGCGATCCAAAAGGACTTCAACGGCGCGCAGTCCGGTGGAAAGAGGGTCTCACTTGCTGACCTGATCGTTCTGGGCGGCTGCGCGGCTGTCGAGGAAGCTGCGAAGAAGGCCGGCCATGACGTGAAGGTTCCCTTCTCACCGGGGCGCATGGATGCGTCGCAGGAGCAGACGGATGTGCATTCGTTTGCCGTACTGGAGCCGACCGCAGACGGGTTCCGCAATTATCTCCGGAAGGGAATGGAGGGATCGGCGGCTGAGCTGCTGGTGGATCGGGCGCAGTTGCTGACGCTAACCGCTCCTGAGACGACGGTTTTGATCGGCGGCCTGCGCGCTCTAGGTGCGAACTTCGGGCAGTCCGAGCATGGCGTTTTCACCAAGCGTCCCGAGACATTGACGAATGATTTCTTCGTCAACCTGCTCGACATGAAGACGAAGTGGCAGAAGTCCGCCACATCTGAAGGCGTGTTGGAGGGGCGTGATCGGGCTACGGGCGAACTCAAGTGGACGGGCACTGTCGTTGATCTCGTCTTCGGTTCCAACTCACAGCTCCGAGCCCTCGCAGAATTCTATGCGTGCGGCGACTCGCAGCAGGAGTTCGTGCGTGACTTTGTGGCGGCTTGGACCAAGGTGATGAACCTTGATCGCTTCGACCTTGCCTGAGCTCGGCGGAAACAGAGCTGTCAGCTTGTACTAATTCCCGCTCCTATTGTTTGAAGCGGGAAAAACAGAGGGGGCGCTTCTCGACTCGCGCGAGCCGGGTCGCGCCCCCTCTGTTTTTGCTTGGTTCTTAATTGATTCCAACGTTCCGCAGCTAGTCCAGTTTTAGCAGGGGAGTTCCCACTTCCGCGCTGAGCGGAAGCGAGAGAAAGGAAAAGGCTAAGGCTTGACCTGCAACTTACCACTGATGATGTCCTTGACAGCCTTGTCTCCGGCAGCCCTGACGGCTGGCTGCAACTTATAAGCGGGGTTGTAGATAATCTTGAGTCCGCCGTTGTTCAGCCGCGCGACATAGCTTTGGCCACCTAATTTGCCTGACTTGCGATTGTTGATGATCTGCTTGACAACTCCGGTCCAGTCATACTGCTGAGAAGCGACGACGATCTGCGGTGCTAGCGGTGCCTGGTTCTGCTGCGTGCCGAACCACAGTACCCGTCCGGTAGCTTTGGCGACGCCGATGGAGCCGACGACAGACTCAGAGGTGCCCGTTAGCACGTCGGCCCCTGCGGCAATGTGTGTTTTGGCTGCCTGAGTCATCTGGGCTATGTCGGAGAACGAACCGGTCCAGGTTTTTGCGACGCGTATCTTTGGGTCCACCGAATGAACGCCTTGAATGAAGCCCTCGACATAGGTCTTGGCGTCGCCAACCTCTAGCGGCCCGGTAACGCCAATGACCTTCGATTTCGTCAGCTTGGCCGCGAGCACGCCATTGACATAGCCGCCCTCTTCTGCGGCCGCAGTGTAGGCGTATACGTTTGGCAATCCAAAGGTTTTTGCGTCGGTACCCCAGGCAAACGTGGTACGGGGGAAGTCTTTTGCGATGTCTTCAACGGCGGATTCATAGAGCGAACTGTGGGCGATGATGATGTCGTAACCTTGGCTGGCATAGTCGCGAATGGCGGCAGAGGCGTCGGGCGGACGAAACATGCTCTCGGTGTATGCGATCTTCATCGCCGATTCGCCACCCATCTGTTTCTGGACGCTCTTCAGAGCGTCAAACATGTCCTGGCTGAACGCCATGTCGGTGGTGGCGCTGGGCATAATGACCGCAATACGTATGGGGCCAGCCGCCATGGCCGGAGTGGGGCACAAGGCGACGAGCGATGCGAAGGTCAGGGCAACAATCGCCAGAATCGAAAAGCTACGATTTCTCATTGTTTATCTTCCTCACTGGTGTACTGGTGAAATTTGCAGTTCTCTCTTTGTCGCTTGATCAACACTAGATGATGATTAGCGCTGACCCTCCCATGAAGCGTTGTGAAACTTACTCCTCTTCGTTGTACACGCTGGAGTCTTCTGCGGTGAGTCCCCACTTTTCCAAGAGGAAGAAGAACAAGCTGAGAAGCATGCCGACGATGGTGGCGAGCACCATACCACGCAACTGGGTCTGACCCAGCTTCAAGGAGACGCCGGATATTCCAACTACCAGGATGATGGCGGAGAGCAGGAGGTTCTTGCTCTTCGAGTAATCTACTTTGGCCTCGATAAGCATTCGCAGACCGGAGGCTGCGATGACACCGAAGAGCATCATGCTGATGCCTCCGATCACCGGCACGGGAATGGTTCGGATGGCTCCGCTCACCTTACCGAAGAAGGCGATGATGATTGAAATGACAGCAGCGCCGCCGATCACCCAGACTGAATAGACGCGGGTCAATGCCATGACACCCATGTTCTCTCCGTAGGTGGTGGTTGGGCAGGAACCGGAGAGGCCGGAGAGCATGGTTGAAAGACCATCACCCAGCAGAGAATTATGGAGTCCGGGAACTTTGAGGAGGTCCCGCTCGACGATGTTGCTGGTGACAAAGAGGTGTCCGATGTGCTCGGAGATCACCACTAGTGCAGCCGGCATGATGATCAGGATCGAGGCCCAATCGAAGACAGGCAGAACAAGACGGGGAAATGCGAACATTGCCGCGCCATGCAAGGGAGAGAAGTCCATTGTGCCCGGCACAAAGATATTGACAACCACTGCCATTAGATAACCGGCGGCAACGCCGATAAGAACGGGAATGGCTGCGAAGAATCCCCGGAAGACCAGCGAGCCAAGGACAACGACGAACAGGGTGAAGAGTGAGATCAGCGTCGCGGTTCCGCTGATTGCCTGTCCCTTAAAGAAAGCCATGCCGGTTGCAACCGGCGCAAGCTCCAGGCCGATCAAGGCCACGATGGGGCCCATCGCCGCGGGCGGAAGAACAACGTTGAGCCACTCCCGGCCAGCGAAGCGGATGATGAGCGAGACAATGGCGAATATGAGGCCGGAGGCGACAAAGCCACCCAAAGCATGCTGGAATCCAAGCCCAGGTGTCTTTGCGAGGGTGATGCAGGTAATGGTCGGAGCGATGAATGCGAAGCTCGACCCGAGGTATGCCGGAGCTTTGCCTCGGCATACGAAGGTATAGATGAGTGTCCCGATGCCGTTCATCATTAACACGAGAGCCGGATCGACGACCGTGGTCCCCGCCGCCTGATTGAAAAGAATAGGGACGAGGATGGAGGCGCCGAACATCGCAAACAAGTGCTGCAGGCTCAGAGGAATTCCCTTTAGTAATGGAACCTTCTGCTCAACTTGAATTGTCTCTCGCGTGGAGGTTTGACGCGGCCTGGGAGTCATCGCAGGTTGCCGCGTGCCAGTTTCAGTGATATTGATTGCCAAGGTGGGACTCCTTCATAAAGGGCTTAGATCAGTACAGCAACGACACAATCGGAACTCCAACATTTTCAAAAACGCTGCCATAGCTTTGCCGCAGAAACCTTGGCTTTTGCCATGATCTCTTCCTCGTTGAGCGTGAGAAGCTTTCTTTCGTGCATGAGAATCCGGCCGCCGACGATCGTGGTTACGACAGCGCGTCCGGAGGCACCAAACAGGATGTGACTGTTGATATTCGAGGCGCACAAGGGCGTCGGCGGATTGTAGTCCACGATAATTACGTCGGCGTGGGCGCCGGGAACTAACTTGCCCACGCATCGTCCAAAACATTCACTGGCGATGGCGGAATTTCCATTGAATAGCATCGCGGGCGCCTCCGTCCAAGCGGCACTCGGGTTGCGTGTCTCATGCTTGTGGAGAATATTCGCAACCTTCATGGATTCGAACATGTCGGAGGTATAGCCGTCGGTTCCCATTCCAACACGCACGCCGCGGGACAGCATTTCCAACACAGGAGCGCATCCCACCGCATTCGCCATGTTGGATTCAGGGTTGTGAACTACGTTTGTGTTACTGGACTGCAGCAGGCCGATCTCCTCGTCGTCCACGTGTACGCAGTGGGCGGCGATTGTCTTGCCGCCCAGAATGCGGTGGTTGTGAAATCGCCGCACAATTCGCATACCGTATTCTTGCTGACATTGGGCAAGATCCTCCGGTCCTTCCGCGGTATGTACGTGGAAGCCGGCGTCGAGTTCTTCCGCTACTTCTCTGGAATGTTCGAGGGTCCTATCACTTAGTGTAAAGGAAGCATGCAGTCCGAAGAGCCCCGTCAACTGGTCATCTGCGGATTTTTTGCAGTACTGCAGAAAATCCCGGTTTTCCTCGATGCTCTGCTCGGTGACCTTTGCGCCATCGCGATCGGAGACCTCGTAGCAGAGACAACTGCGCACACCTGCCTCGCGTGCGGCTTCAGCAATGCGGAACAAACTACCGGATATAGCGTTGGGACTGGAATGATGATCGAAGATGGTGGTGGTACCGTTCTTGATGCAGTCAATCAGCGGCACCATCGCGCTGAGATATACATCCTCTAAGGTCAGGGCCTTATCCAACCGCCACCAGAGACGGGTGAGAATCTGCAGGAAATTGCCCGGCGAAGCATCTTTCAGGGCCATCCCACGCGCGAACGTGCTGTACAGGTGCATGTGGGTGTTGATCAGCCCAGGCATGATCATCCGACGCTGGGCATCGACGAACTGCGCGGCTGGATAACAACGCTGCAGGTCAGCCGTGGCGCCGACAGTGGCTACCAGACCGTTCTCGATAGCGACACACCCGTCCTCAATGAGAGGCAGTCGATTGTCATGGGTGATCAGTCGACCGTTCCCGACCAACAACATTTCAGATGTCTCCGTTGTTGGAGGATTCTAGCATTGAGTCGGGCGATTTCCATCGAGTTCTTTGTATAGCAAAAATTGATTGGACCTATAGAAAAGATGATTGCCGCCGCGCCTAACCTGATGATTCAGACGCCGTTGGGTATGGGAGAATATCGCCTAGGGATTGTGATTTCCATCACTGCGTCTTGGGACAGAGCTCGATAACAATCGGGTTACGCCCGATTGTGCTGGTCTGCCGCGCTGCGGCTCAATCGCCCCGCAGGACGTGCAATTCTATGAAATGCTATTGGCTAATATAAACTCCGCATGGCTCGGAGATGCTTGCAACTGTGCTTATCGGCAGGCGTTCGATTTTCGATGGCTCAAAAACAGGAAGTGATATGGCGAATCTGAGAGTAAGAATCTGTGGCATCGAATTCGAGAATCCAATTCTGCCAGCCGCTGGACCACCAACCAAGGATGGAGCAATCTGCCAGGCAGCGGCCAAGGGGGGAGCTGGCGGTCTGGTTACCAAAACGATTTCGACGAATCCAGCAAAGGTTCCGCATCCCTGCATGGCGGAGATTCGCGGCGGATTTCTGAATACAGAGCTGTGGTCCGAGTTGCCAAAAGAGCAGTGGCTCGAGACGGAATATAGGTTGGCCAAAGAGACTGGATTGCCTGTCATCGTTGGATTGGGATACTCGGCAGATCAGATCCGTGAACTGGCTCCCTTGGTGCGTCCTTATGCGGATGCTCTTGAACTCTCTACGCACTATGTTGGCCACGATATTTCTCCAATAGTTGATGCGCTGCGCGCAGCCAAGAAAGCAGTCGACGTGCCAGTGTTCATGAAAATGAGCCCGCACCCGAACATTCAGGAAATTGCAAAGGCCGTGGAGCAGGCGGGAGCAGATGCCTTGGTGATGATTAATTCCTTTGGCCCATGTTTAAGCATTGATCTGGAGACTGGTCTTCCGCTAATGGGGAGTAGGGAAGGTTTCGGCTGGCTGTCAGGCCCGGCAATAAAGCCGTTGGCTTTGCGTTGCGTTTATGAAGCTGCCCGCACGGTGAATATTCCTATTTTCGGCGTTGGCGGCATCAGCAATGGACGCGATGTTGCGGAGATGTTCATGGCCGGAGCTTCCGCCGTGCAGGTTTGTACGGAAGCTATCCTGAAGGGGCCGACGGTGTATGGAAAGATTGCCAAAGAACTCAATGCTTTCCTCGACAGCCACGGCTACTCCTCGGTTGACGAAATCAAGGGTCTCACCGTTCGCAAGATGGCCGAACGGGGTGCTGCCGTTACTGCGAATCCCCCTGAGGTGGCGATGGATCAGTGCAATCTGTGTGGCTTATGCGAGATAAGTTGCCCATATGGTGCTATTTCCAGGGAGGGAACGCTGAAAGATGGAGGCGAGCTGAAGATTGACCACGAGAAGTGCTTTGCCTGCGGCTTGTGCCTGAGCCGTTGCCGGAAACAGGCTCTCAGGATGACACAACAGAGCGCGTAGCGCGGACTAGCCGAGGGGATTCGAGAAGGCGGGAATAAGATGAGTTACTTGACCGGGCTCCGGTGCATTCATTGTGGGCGTGAATATGATCCCTGCGAAGTTGACTACTACTGCGCAGCGTGCGGGTATCACGACGGCATCCTGGATGTAATCTACGACTATGAGTCGATACGGAAAGAGCTCAACCCCTCTGCGATTGCCGGTAATCGCAATCTTTCGATGTGGCGCTACCTGCCTTTGTTACCAGTGAATGATCCTGCGTTGATTCCACATTTGCAGGTGGGCTGGACCCCCCTGTACGCTGCTCCCAGGCTGGCCTCTGAATTGGGTGTTGCAAGTTGCTGGGTGAAGGACGAGGGCCGCAACCCGACTGCGTCATTCAAAGATCGCGCCAGCTCCATGGGAGTGGTGAAGGCGTTAGAGAAGAAGGCTACGCAGATCACCTGCGCTTCTACGGGCAACGCCGCATCTTCATTGGCTGGTTTTTCGGCAGCGGCAGGACTGGCGGCGACGATTTTCGTTCCGGCGCGAGCGCCAGAGGCAAAGGTGGCCCAGTTGCTCGTCTACGGAGCCCAGGTATTCTCCGTAGAGGGAAGCTACGATGAGGCGTGGGAGTTGTGTATGCAGGCCAGCGCTGAGTTCGGCTGGTACAACCGTAACTGCGCCATCAACCCATACCTGATTGAAGGCAAGAAGACAGTTTCTCTAGAGTTGGCGGAACAGTTCATGACCCTTACGCTGGGTAACTTCCCCGACTGGGTGGTCGTCTCCGTAGGCGATGGTTGCACGATTGGCGGGGTGTGGAAGGGCTTGCGGGAGATGCATATTCTCGGCTTTATTCCCAGGCTGCCCAGGATTCTTGGCGTGCAGGCGGAAGGGTGCAGTCCGTTCCTCACGGCTTGGCAGAAAGATGGCCGTCTGACGCCATGCGACGCCAACACTGTAGCAGATTCCATTGCTGTCGGGCATCCACGAAACTTTGTAAAAGGGATGAGGGCAGTTACCGAATCTGGTGGCGCATTTGTGTCGGTCTCCGATGAAGAGATTCTTCAATCGATTCCCATACTGGCGCGAAAGGCTGGCGTATTTGGAGAGCCAGCGGGTGTGGCAGGGGCTGCGGGAGTGAAGCAGGCGGTGGCGTCAGGAATCATCGACCCATCTGAAAGCATTGCGGTTATCGTTACGGGAAATGGACTCAAAGATATTCAAAGTGCAATACGCGCGGTGGGGCGTCCGATTTCTGTAAGACCTGATATTGAAGAGGTTCGCAAAATGGTAGAAGTTACTGTTACTCATTAATGTTGCGCTAGCCGCAAAGAAGAGAGTCATAGATGGCAAAGATTCCGTTCGGTCCTAATTACGACGAGATGCTCAATCCCGGTCTTATCGATAAAGAGATACGTGCCAAAGCATTGATTGCTCTAAAGGAAGATGAACTCGATCCCATCAACCTCTTCAACATTACCTGGAAGGATGCGACGAACAAGGTTCGCAAAATCGTGTTGCCGCCAGCGCTGACCGGGATTGATGCGAACGTCGTTGTAATGCTAGGCTGCGGATTTCCGTCGGGATCGCACAAGGTCGGTCCAGCGTATAGCACCCTCATGGAAGAAATGGTGGACGGAGAGATCGTTCCCGGCGAACACACCATTCTTGGACCTTCAACGGGAAACTTCGGGATTGGGACGGCGTACATTTCGAAGCTGCTTGGTTTTCGCGCGATCGTTATCATGCCGGACACCATGAGCAAGGAGCGGTACGAGCGGATCAAGAGGTACGGAGGCGAGTTGGAACTGACACCAGGTTCTGAATCGGATGTGATTCTGACTTTGGAGAAGACCCGGGAGCTGATGAAGAATCCGAAGAACAAAGCCCTGGCGCAGTTCGAGCTTTTTCCCAACTATCGCTTTCATCGCCATGTAACAGGTAACAGCGCCAGCGAGGCGGTAAAGGGGGTGGGAAACGGACGGGTCGCGGGCTTCACTTCAGCACCGGGCTCGGCTGGCACGCTTGCGGCGGGCGATCAGATCAAGGCAACGTTCCCAGAAGCCAAGATCGCCGCACTGGAGCCGTACGAATGTTCGACTCTGGCCAACGGAGGACGCGGCCAGCATCGCATTGAAGGAATCGGCGACAAGATGTGCACGCTGATTCACAACGTACTGGCCACAGACTTTGTCATCCTCGTCAAGGATGAAGAGACAGTGCAGGGCGTGAAGATTTTCCACGATGGAGCGGATTCGCTGGTGAAGCTGGGAGTGGACCGGAATTTTGCTTTGAACCTGCGCGAGTTGTTCGGACCCTCCGGCATTTGCAATGTTCTTGGCGCAATCAAGCTGGCGAAATTCTTACGTCTTGGACCAGGAGACAATGTTGTGACGGTGGCAACCGACGGCTTTGATCGCTACAACTCTGTGCTGGAGGAGATGAACAACCGCTATCTCGAAATGGCTCCGGTGGTGTTGGACCGCTGGACGCACGACATATTCCTGGGCGCAACGGATGACCATGTGTTCGACTTCCGGAAGCCGTCGGTGAAGGAGCGATTGTTCCTGCAAAAGGAGAATGACTGGGTGAAGTTCGGCTACTCCAAACAGTTCCTCGATTCCATGCGGAGCCAGGATTTCTGGGAAGCCCAGTATGCGAAAGTACCCGCATACAATCAGAAGATCAGTTCGTCGCGGTAGCGTGTACCTATTGGGGGATGCCATTGGCAACTGTGCTGACAGGCGGGGCGGTTGTGAACGCGACCGGAAGCTCGCCAGCGGACGTGCGCTTCGAGGGTGAGACGATTACATCGATTGGCGAGAATCTGCGACAGCCAGCGGACACGCTCATCGATGCAACTGGCTGCTATTTGTTTCCCGGCGGAATCGACCCTCATACCCACTTCAATCTGTCAGTTGGGGTAACGGTTACGGCAGATGATTTTGTGAGTGGCACGCAGGCCGCCGCCGTGGGCGGCACTACGACGGTGATTGATTTCGCCACGCAAAACAAGGGTGAAACTTTAACCCAGGCGGTTGCAAACTGGCACGCCAAGGCTGACGGACGAAGCTTTATAGATTACGGTTTTCACGTCGCCATCAGCGACCTGAATGAGACCGTCCTCCGCGAGATGGCCGTGATCGTGGAAGAGGCCGGCATTTGCTCCGTCAAGCTATACATGGCTTACAAGCAGGTCTTACAGGTCGATGACGGAGCGCTGCTTCGGACACTGCAGAGGGCAAAGCAGCTCGGAATTCTAGTCTGTGTGCATTGCGAAAACGGCGATGTTATCGACGTGCTGGTCGAAGAAGCAAAGGCGCTGGGGCATCGCTCGCCAAAGTATCATGCTCTAACCCGGCCCGCAGCGGTGGAACGGGAGGCGATTTATCGCGCAGTTTCTCTTGCCGAAATCGCTGGCGCTCCGTTGTATGTTGTGCACGTGAGCTCCGGAGAAGGGCTTCGGGTCATCGGGGATGCACGGGAGCGAGGGCTGGAGATTTACGGGGAGACTTGTCCGCAGTATCTTCTGCTGGATGCCTCTAGTTACGATACGAAAGATTTCAGCGCGGCGAAGTATGTGATGTCGCCGCCGCTTCGCACACCGGAGGACCAGGCCCAGTTGTGGGCGGGATTGCGCGGCGGCTCTCTGGCTACCGTTGGCTCGGATCATTGTTCGTTCAACCTGGCCGGACAAAAAGAGCTGGGGCGCGACGATTTCTCCAGAATTCCGAACGGCGGTCCGGGAGTCGAAAACCGATTCGGCCTTTTGTATGCCTATGGCGTAACTACGGGAAAAATTGACATTCATAAATTTGTTGCGATTACGTCCACGAACACTGCCAGAATATTCGGTCTTTATCCCAGAAAGGGTGTGATTGCGCCGGGAAGTGACGCCGACATCGTGGTATGGGACCCGGCGGTGCCGAGCGTCATTTCGGCAAGGACGCAGAAACAGCGTGTGGACTATAACCTTTACGAAGGTTTTCATCAGGTGGGGCAAGCTCGTCATGTATTCCTTCGCGGCAGACAGATTGTGAAGGATGGCATACTGAGCGAAAAGCCTTCCGGTTCCTATATAAAACGCCAGTCAAGTCTTGCAAAGGAGTTGCAACAGTGTTCCAGTTCACACTAAACGGCGAGGCAGTTTCGGTTTCTGCAGAGCAAAACCTACTGGAATTCTTGCGCGAAGACGCACGCCTGATCTCGGTGAAGAACGGTTGCTCCGAGGGTACCTGCGGCTCCTGTACGGTGTTGATCGATGGAAGGGCATGGCGTGCCTGCAAGTTGAACGTGTCCAAGTTGGATGGCAAAACGGTTACGACCGTCGAAGGCCTCTCGGCGCGGGAGAAAGAGGTTTATTCCTGGGCTTTCGGCAAGGTTGGAGCGGTGCAATGCGGATTCTGCATTCCGGGAATAGTGATGAGCGCAAAAGCTCTGCTGGACCGCAACACAACGCCCACTCAAGCGGAAGTCAAAGACGCCATCGAGAATAATCTGTGCCGTTGTACCGGCTATGTGAAGATCGAGCAAGCGATTTTGCTTGCTGCTAAGACATTTAGAGATGGTGTAACTCCCGACGAGGAAGAGAGCGTTAGGGTGGGTGCACGGGCTGTCCGTCCGGATGCAAGTGAGAAGGTTCTAGGAGCGGGCGAGTTTGTGGATGACTTGCAGGTCCCAGAGATGTTGCATGGTGCGGTACTCAGGGCCAAGTATCCGCGGGCAGTGGTGAAGAAGATCGACATCTCTGCTGCACGGAACTGCCCTGGAGTAGAGGTTGTGCTTACGGCGAAGGATGTACCCGGCGAGCGCGTGCTCGGGCACATTGTTCACGACTGGCCGGTGATGATTGCCGAGGGCGAAGAAACTCGTTACGTCGGGGATGCGCTGGTGATTCTTGCCGCCACCACGAAAAAGACGGCAAGGCGAGCGCTGGAACTTATTCAGGTTGAGTATGAGGAGCTTACGCCACTGATAACGCCGCAGGCGGCCATGGCGGAGGGCGCGCCGCGACTCCATCCCCAAGGGAATCTGCTGTCAGAAACCATTGTGAAGCGTGGCGATGCCGATAAGGCTATTGCCGCAGCGAAGCACGTTATTACACAGCGTTACTCAACACCGCATCAGGAACACGCATTCATGGAACCAGAGAGCGCGCTCGCGGTTCCATCGCGGTGCGGCTCTCTTACGGTTTACACCGCTGGCCAGAGTGTTTACGACGATCATCGAGGCATTGTGAGGATGCTCGGTGTAGCGGGCGATAAGGTCCGAATCATCAGTAAGTATGTTGGCGGCGGCTTCGGCGGCAAGGAGGATCTCTCGGTCCAACATCATGCCGCGTTGTTAGCCTGGCACAGCGGCCGGCCTGTGAAGTTGACACTCAGCCGCCAGGAGAGCTTTGCCGTGCATCCCAAGCGTCACCCCATGGACATGGAGTGCACCACCGCGTGTGACGCCGACGGAAAGATCATGGGGGTGAAGGTGCGCATCGTGGCTGACACGGGCGCATACGCCTCATTGGGCGGGCCGGTTTTGCAGAGAGCCTGTACGCACGCCGGCGGACCCTACCAGATAGACCATGTTGATATCGAAGGGCGCGCTTTCTATACCAACAATCCTCCTTCCGGCGCATTCCGCGGATTTGGTGTGATGCAGACCTGCTTTGCCATGGAGAGCAATCTGAACCTGATGGCGGCGAAGATCGGAATCTCTCCGTGGGAGATCCGCTTCCGTAACGCCATTGAACCGGGCGGGGTACTTTCCAACGGACAAATCGCCGATGCGGGAACGGCCTTGAAGGAGACGCTACTTGCGGTGAAGGAAGTCATCGACGCCCATCCCGATGCTGGCATTTCCTGCGCGTTCAAGAACAGCGGTCTGGGTGTAGGCGTACCTGACATTGGCCGAGTGAAATTGAAAGTGCAGGACGGCGTTGTCGTGATCTGCACCAGTGCGGCTTGCATGGGGCAGGGAATCGCGACGGTTGTGTTGCAGATTGTGGCCGAGGCCACAGGTCTTCCGAGGTCCGCCATCCGCGTGCATACGCCAGACACGATGGTGACTCCCGACAGCGGCACCACTACGGCATCGCGACAGACGCTGGTTACCGGCGAGGCTGCTCGTAGAGCTGCGGTCGCGCTGTATCAGGATCTGAGCGATCGCCCGCTGGCCGAACTGGAAGGCCGGGAATACTACCGGGAGTTTGAGGCAGTTACCGATCCCATGACGTCTGACAAGCCGAACCGGGTGAGTCACATTGCATATGCCTACGCTACTCAAGTAGTTATTTTGGACACCGAGGGAAGAGTCAAGAGGGTGGTTGCCGCTCATGATGTTGGCAGGGTCATCAATCTGAATGGCGTCGAAGGACAGATTGAGGGCGGCGTCGTGATGGGATTGGGATACGCATTGACCGAAGAATTTCCACTTAGTAATGGTGTACCGACCGCCAGTTTCTCCACTCTCGGACTCATGCGTTCCACGCAAGTACCGGAGATCGAGTGCATCATCATAGAGAAGAATCCTTCCGGGTTGGCCTACGGGGCAAAGGGAATGGGAGAGATTGTATGCGTCGCGACGCCGCCTGCCGTGGCCGGCGCATTCTTCCGGCGGGACGGAAAGCTGCGTAACAACCTTCCTCTTCAGGAGACTCCTTACAGCGCTGACGCTGCCGCACTCAGGGAATTCCGCGCGCAAAAGGAACGCCTGAGGCAAAGCCAGAACTTGTCATAACAAAGAAGGAAAACCAATCATGCTGACAGCAGCGCGAGAGCAACAAGTCATTGGCTTGTGCCAGGCTCTCATTCAGAGGCAGAGCTATTCCGGGCAGGAAGATGGCGTCGTTGACCGGATGAAGCACGCGTTCCGTGAATTGGGGTACGACGAGGTAATTGTCGATACCTATGGCAATGTTCTGGGACGTATCCAGGGAAGCCGTCTTGGTAAAGTACTGTTGCTCGATGGGCATATTGACACCGTGCCCGTTCCCGACGATACGAAGTGGAAGCATAAGCCTTTCGGTGGCGAACTGGAAGATGGAAAGATATACGGGCGGGGTACCTCGGATATGAAGGGTGCAGTCAGCAGCATGATGACGGCTGCAGCTTTTTTTGCGATGGACACCCACAAGGATTTTGCAGGGGAGATCTATGTCTCCGGAGTAGTCCACGAGGAGTGCTTTGAGGGAATCGCAGCCAGAAAGATCAGTGAGCGCATCAAGCCCAACTACGTGGTGATCGGTGAAGCTTCGGAGCTGAATCTAAAGTGCGGCCAGCGCGGGCGCGCGGAAGTCGTTGTTGAGACTTTCGGCAGACCGGCGCATTCGGCCAACCCGCACGCAGGCATCAACGCGGTTTATAAGATGGCCGAGCTCATTCGTGAGATCAACAAGCTCGAAGCGCCTGCACATAAGGTACTGGGACAGGGAATCCTGGAACTTACCGACATTAAGTCGTCGCCGTATCCGGGCGCGTCCGTAGTGCCGGACTATTGTCGCGCGACTTACGATCGACGCTTGCTGGTTGGAGAAACCAAAGAATCGGTGCTGAAGCCGCTTATCGAATTGATTCGCGAGATGAAGACTAAAGATTCGCAGTTCGAGGCGAAGGCGCATTTTGCTACCGACATTCAAAAGTGCTACACCGGAAACGAAATCGGCGGTGAAAGGTTCTTCCCGGGATGGGTCTTCGAAGAAGGCGATGAGTTCGTGCAAACGGCGCTTGCAGGATTGCGTAGTGCGGGATTAGAGCCGGAGATAACCCAATACTCTTTCTGTACAAACGGCAGCCACTACGCGGGCGAAGCAGGGATGAAGACCATAGGCTTCGGGCCATCCAGGGAGAATCTCGCGCATACGATCGATGAGTACATCGAGGTCGACCAGTTGCTGAAAGCCACCGCGGGTTATTACGGCATCCTGAAATCAGTGTTCTGTCAAAGGTAGGGGCATGCGGATTCTGATCAAGAATGGCTCAATTGTCGATGGCACGGGCAAGCCTAAGTATCCAGCGAGCCTCGTGGTAGAGGACGAGTGTATCGCCACCATCGGCAATGTGGAGCATTCCGATGGATTCGACCAAGTGATCGACGCGCAAGGTATGATCGTCGCCCCGGGCTTCATAGACACGCACAGCCACTCTGACCTACAGGTGATGGTGAACCCCTACGTCGAAGCCAAGATCCACCAGGGCGTCACTACGGAACTCTTGGGACAAGATGGAATTTCAATGGCGCCCCTGCCTTCGCGATACGTTTCGTCCTGGCGAAAGAATCTGGCTGGGCTCGATGGAGACAGCGACGAAGTTGGTTGGGACTGTGAGACCACCGATGGCTACCTGCGGGCGCTCGAGAATAAGGGCGTTGGGCTCAATGAAAGCTATCTGGTCCCTCACGGCAATGTCCGGATGGAGGCGATGGGGCTGGATAATAGGAGGCCGTCGCAAGAGGAACTCTCGCGGATGCGGGATATTACTCGTCGCGAGATGGAAGCTGGCGCGTTCGGCTTCTCGACGGGGCTCATTTATATACCCTGTGCCTATGCCGATACAGTGGAGTTGATCGAGTTGTGTAAGGTGGTCGCGGAGTTTGACGGCGCATTCGTAGTGCATCAGCGCAGCGAGGCCGACACTATTCTATCCTCCATGGAAGAGGTTCTTGATATTGGGCGAAGCTCCGGAGTGAAGGTACACTTCTCGCACTTCAAACTTTGTGGCCGCAAGAACTGGGGCCTCATCGATAAAATGCTTGGCCTACTGGATCGCGCCGCTTCGGAAGGAATCCGGGTTTCGTTCGATCAGTATCCGTATGTTGCCGGAAGTACCATGCTCGGCGTGATCCTTCCCCCGTGGGCGCACGATGGGGGCACAGACAAGCTGTTGGAGCGCCTTCGCAGTCCACAACTGCGGCAGCGCATGATTCAAGACATTGAACAGGGAATACAGGGCTGGGATAATTTCGTGGACTTCGCCGGCTTTGACCAGATTTTCGTAACCAGCGTAAAGACGGATGCAAACCAGGATCTGATTGGCAAGAACCTTCTTGAGATCGCCGAGCTTCGTGGCAAGAGTCCCTACGATGCAACATTCGATCTGCTGATTGCCGAAGAGAATGCGGTTGGCATGGTTGATTTTTATGGCACAGAAGAACATGTGGTTCGATTCCTGACTCGGCCTGAGCAGAATGTTTGCACCGATGGTCTTCTTGGCGGCAAGCCGCATCCGCGAGTCTTTGGCTCATTCCCACGAGTCCTGGGAAAGTATGTTCGCGAAGAGAGAGCACTGACCCTTGAAGATGCGGTTCGCAAGATGACATCGAAGCCCGCCGAGGTTTTTGGCTTTGAGCGCCGAGGAGTGTTGAAGCCCGGCAATTTTGCGGATATCGTCGTCTTCAATCCCAATACGATTATCGACAATGGAACGTTCACCGATCCGGTTCAGTTCCCGGAAGGGATCGCGTATGTCCTAATCAATGGAGATGTTGTGCTGGGTTCCGGCTGCCATGACCGCAAGCTTGCCGGAAAAGTACTCCGCAAATCCAGGCTGCAGTGAGTAGCAATCAACGGGCAGCCGTAAATGTCGACCGTGCCTGTTCCATGGCCAGCAATAACGTTTCACCCGTTGCGGGCAGCGAGAGATTGCTCGCTGCGGTGGGGCTCACAGACGAGATGGCTCGCTTGGCCGCCGTCCATACGGAAATAGCGAGCATGAGCGGCGGTTCGCCCAGAGCCTTACTGCGCAGAAGGCTGATGTTGCGATCGGGGTTTTCAAAAAATTCCAGGTTGAAAATCTCTGGTAAATCGCCGACGTTCGGAATTTTGTAAGTCGTGGGAGAGTGGGAGAGTAACTCGCCAAGACCGGAATACTTGAGCTCTTCGGTTGTAACCCATCCCAGACCCTGCATGAAGCCGCCGGAAAGTTGGCCGCGGTCGATGCCAGGATTGATGCATTGGCCTGCATCGATCAGTACATCCACGCGCTGGACTTTCAACTCTCCGGTAAATCGGTCGATCTCGACTTCGGAGGCAGCGACTCCATTCGTGAAATAAAAGAACGGCGTCCCTTTTCCGGTATCGCGGTCATAGTTAATTCCAGGCGTGGCATAGAAACCTCGCTCACCCAGATCAATTCTCTCCTTGTAAGCTCGAATCGCAAGCTCCCGAAAGGCGATCTTTTGTTCAGGCCGGCTGGAAACGAAACCGTGCTCAAAGCGAAGATGCTCCGGCAAGGGGCAGAGTCCAGTCTGTGGATCTGCCAGCAGTGGGGCGGCGAACTCGGCAAGCCGTTCGCGCAGTGCGCGACAGGCATCCAGCGCAGCGGCCCCGTTTAGATCAGTTCCGCTCGAAGCCGCGGTTGGTGAGGTGTTGTTATTTTTGTCCGTACTGGTTGGGGCGACAATCACGTCGTCGAATTCTACGCCGAGCTCGTCAGCCACGATCTGCCTCAGCCGCGTATTGAGCCCCTGCCCCATTTCCGTGCCTCCAGTGGAGATCATCACGCTGCCATCGGTATAGATATTGACGAGCGCGTTGGCTTGGTTGAGGGTCTTGTTCGTAAAGGAGATACCAAATTTGACAGCCGTCATCGAGAGACCTCGCACTCGAGTCTTGCTAGCCGCGTTGAATGTGGAAATCTCTTGCTGACGCCGATCATATCCACTGGATCGACGCAATTGTGAAAACAACCTTGGCAGAGTGTTGTTTTCCACTCGCTGGCCATAAGGAGTTAAGTTGCGGTCCTCGACCCCATAGCAGTTGATCTGCCGCAACTCAAGCGCATCCTTACCCAGGTGCAGGGCTATCTCCTCAATGATGTTCTCGATGTTTGCAACGCCTTGCGGTCCGCCGAAGCCGCGAAAAGCTGTGTTGCTCGGAAGATTTGTCCGGCACAAACGTCCAGTGACGCGAACGTTTGGAAGATAGTAAGCGTTCTCAGAATGGAGCATTGCCCGCTCCAAAATTGCCAATGAGACATCGCATGCGCAGCCGGCATTGGCGAAAAGTTCAAGCGATAGAGCGGTGATGAGGCCTGACGAATCGAATCCGGCCGACCAACGGCTCTGAAATGGATGGCGCTTACCGGTATATCGCATGTCATCATCTTTGCTTAGCGCGATCCGGCAGGGTCGACGAGTCTTCACCGCTGCGAGCGCTGCCATCGCAGCTGGGGCGGCGGCTTGTGTCTCCTTGCCTCCGAAAGCTCCTCCCATGCGTTTGCAGATCACAACGACATGATTGCAGGGAATGCCGAGTATCTCGGAGACCACCTGCTGTGTCTCAGACGGATGTTGTGTCGAGGAGTGCACGGTCATCCACCCGGACTCGCCCGGTTCAGCAATTGCGGTTTGCGATTCGAAGTAGAAGTGCTCCTGCCCGCCTGTGATTAGGGAACCATGGAGACGATACTCGGCTTGAGCCAGGGCTGCAGTGGCGTCACCCCGGTCAATCAGCAACTGCCCTCCGATGAAGCTTCCGGCAGCAATGGCATCATTGATGGAAAGAATTGGAGAAAGCTCCTCGATCTCCAGCGAAATGGCTTTTTTTGCGGCCTCGATCGCCGCTCGCGTCTCGGCGACAATCAGTACGACTGGATCACCCACGTACTCAACCATTTCATCGGCCAGGAGATGCTCATCCTGGATGATCGAGCCGAAGCGATTCTGCCCGGGAATATCCCGGTGAGTTAGCAGTGCCACAATGCCTGGGAGAGTCTTCGCCACTGAGAGGTCGATGGACTTGAGCCGGCCATGCGCGATCGGACTGCCGAGGAAATCCACCAGCAACTCGTCTCGCGCAGGCACTACATCATCCAGGAAAACGGAACTGCCGCTTACGTGTCCTGCCGAGGAATCATGTGGAATGTCTTTGCCAACCCATGGCATACGTGTCGCTCCTGCTCAACATCACCGATGAATGTGCAGTCCCCGGCATTGATCGCAGTCTTCGGAGAGCGCCGTCTTTCCGGCTGATTCAAAAGAATCTGCCGATGGGTTCCGAGTGCTCAGTTTAGCATTCTCTTAGGTGTTGCTCCTGCGCAGATTGCTCAGGAGAGTGTGGCAATAAGGTCAGTTTGCCAGCTAAGGGAGTATTAGTCTGTTCTGCTTATATAAGCGTAAATAATCGATGTCATAAAAAGAATAGGCTATGCCAACCTGCTTGGGTTCTGGTACTCTACGCCAACTAAGCACAGAGATACAGTTAAGAAAAGTTACAAGCGAAGGCAAAGTACTTTTCAATTGCGTCTGAGGGCAAGTGCCGGCAGATCATGGCCCAACTTGTCAGCGGACACATTTGTTTCTATGAGTTTATCCGGTCCCCCGGTTTCGGAGGTTGTAAACATGCTTAAAAACATCCTGGCGTCAGCAGTTTTGCTTGGCGCTACGTTTTGTGCTTTACCTGCCCACGCTCAGTTTCAGGATAACTCTTTCACCTACTGGTACAGCCCTGAATTCCGAGAGCCGGATACAAATAACGGCAACGCCATCATGAAGAATGTCATCGAGTTCACCCACGTCGATGGCGGCAATAAGTTCGGCAACAACTTCCTGAACATCGATATGTATCACTCCAATGCTGGCGATCCAACTGCTTCGGTCAACCAAAATGGGCCGGCAGTTGGCGCGACCGAAGTCTATGCCGTCTATCGCCACGATATCAGCCTCAGCAAGCTCACGAAAAAGAAGCTTGCCTTCGGCCCTGTGAAGGATGTCCTGGCCACGGTCGGCGTCGATCTCAGCACCAAGAACACCACCTTCGCACCGGGGAAGAAACTGCCTGTGGCTGGCGCTACCTTCGCCATCAAGGTCCCCAAAGGCTTCTGGGACGTCTCCCTGCTGTGGGATAAGGAATGGGATCACAACGGCTATGGCAATTTCAGCGGGAATCCCTCCCGTTATGACGCCGGTGGTGCTGTAACCTTCCACAGCGCTGCAATGGTTTCCACTGCCTGGAGCATTCCCATCAAGGTAGGCAAGGCGCCGTTCTCATTTGAAGGTTTTGGTCTCATCAACAGCTCGAAGGGTCCCGATGGCACGGGCAACGGCACCAAGCCTGAAACCCTCCTTCATCCGAAGCTGATGTACAACTTCGGTTCGCTGTTCAGCGAAAAGCACAACTGGCAGATCGGCGTCGGCTACGAGTACTGGGAGCACAAGTACGGTGAGGACAGCAAGCTTAATCCCGGTTCCGTTCAGAACGCTCCGTTCGCCGCACTTACCATCCACCTATAAGCTCAGGTAAGGGTTCAAGAAAAGTATGGTTGATCCGGCGGCTCTTCACAGGGCCGCCGGACTTGTTTAGTCAGGATTTGCGAGGGTAATGCGTGGTTCTAGAGGGCGCGCTGCTTGCCAGTAATGCGCGCAGCAATACGCCGGTGACGCACCAGCACAGGCGTCAACTCAAGCGTAGTCAGCCTGTGATCGTCCACCACAACCCGGCCTTCCACGATAAGCGTCCGCACAGTGGTTGGCGCGCACAACAGAAGCGCGGCCACGGGATCGTCTGCGCCGGAGTAAGCAGGGTCGCGGAGATCGAAGAGCGCAATATCGGCGCGCTTACCTGGTTCCAGGCTGCCGATATCGTCGCGGCCCAAGCATCGTGCGCCAGTTATGGTGGCCATACGTAGAGCTTGCTCCACCGAGATCGCGGCTGCGCCATGGCCAAGCCGTTGCAGTAAAAGCGCCTGCCGGGCCTCGGCGAGCATGTTTGAACCGTCGTTAGAAGCGCTGCCGTCAACCCCGAGCCCCACGGGCGAGCCAGCTCGCTGCAATGCGAGAGCGGGGGCCAGACCTGAGCCAAGACGCATGTTTGACGTTGGACAGTGGGCGACGCCAACGCCGGCGCGCCCCAGTCTTTTTATTTCGGCTGGATTGAAATAGATGCCATGCGCCACCCAGGTCCGGCTGCTCAGCCAGCCTACATCTTGCAGTAACTCCACTGGACGCATTCCAAAGTGCTCGCGGCAATATGACTCTTCGTCTTTTGTTTCGGCCAGATGGGTGTGTAGTCTCACATTCTCGCGTTCCGCCATCGCCGCGGTGTCGCGCATGAGCCCGGGTGATACAGAGAAGGGAGAGCATGGGGCCAGCGCCACCTGAACCATCGCGCCTGGTTTCGAATCGTGATAGGAGTGAATCAGGCGCTCGCTATCCGCCATGATTGTTTCTTCATCCTGAACCACGCAATCAGGCGGCAAACCCCCATTACTTTCTCCAACGCTCATGGAGCCGCGGGTAGCCGTGAAACGCATTCCAATCTTTCGCGCAGCTGCGATCTCTGCGTCGATTAGCTTTGTCTGACCGTGCGGAAACAGATAATGGTGGTCGCTCGTGGTTGTACAGCCGGAGAGCATCAACTCGGCCATGCCCACCAGCGCTGCAGTGTGTACGGCTTCTTCGTCGATGTGCGCCCACAGCGGATACAACGTGCGCAACCAGTCGAATAGCTCCGCATTCGCGGCCGCAGCCAGCGCGCGTGTGAGCGTCTGGAAAAGATGGTGGTGGGCATTGATAAGACCGGGAATGGCTACACAGCCGGAGCCGTCTATCGTGCTGCTGGCTTGCAACCCGCGCGGCAGATGCTCCCCGACCAGTTTGATCTCGCCACCTTCGGCGTAGATGAATGCGTCGTGCAACTGGCGGCTGTCGGCATCCATAGTCGCCAGCGAGTGAATATTGCGGATCAGCAGCGAGCCGGGTACAAACCTGGGTTTCGTAATCATAAGGGCAAGTGCCTTCGAGACGAAGGACGCTTCCACAAATTAGCCCCCTCCGGTTAGTGCGAGAGTTGCTCGCGCTAATGATCTTAGTGGAAGAACCTTCCAGAGAACTACTCTAAACTGGGATGGATCGATTTGGGTCGTCTGCAAGATGAAGGAGCGGCATAGGAGCGGCGGAGTGTTTCATGGCATCCTCGAACGAGATACCCGCCATCATGAGACCGATTCCCTCAACCGTCGCTTGGCAGCGATCGACCACACCCATGATCTTACCTTCGTACATCACCGCGATCTGATCAGAAAGGCTGCGAATCTCGTCGAGATCCTCGGAGATCAGTAGAATCGCCTTGCCAGCTTCACGCTGCTCAAGCAGACGCTGATGGATGAATTCAGTGGCTCCCACATCCACGCCCCGCGTGGGTTGCGCCGCGATCAGCACCTTTGGGTCGCGGGACAGCTCCCGGGCCATGATCAGCTTCTGGATGTTGCCGCCGGATAGATTCTTGATTGGTGTTTCCAATTGCGGCGTCTTAACGTTAAATTCCGTTACCAATTCTCGAGCCCAAGCTGCCATCTTGGCTGCACTGAGGAAGATGCCGAAGCTGAACTTCGGCGAGGAATGATCGCGTAGGAATAGATTCTCCTGCACTGAGAATTCCTTGATCGCGCCGTCCCGCATGCGCTCCTCAGGAATGTATGCCGCCGCTTCCATTCGTGTGCGCAGATGTACATGAGTCACGTCCTGACCATCAATCGTGATTTCACCAGCAGTCACCTTGCGCAACCCAGCGAGGCATTCCGCCAACTCCCGCTGTCCGTTACCGGAGACACCGGCGACCCCCACGATCTCGCCTGCTCTGATCTCCAAGTTAACGCCGCGCAGCGCCTCGGTGCCGCGGTCCCCTACCGCGCAAACGCCTCTTACCTTGAGGCGGGTTGGTCCAGCCTTCAACGGTTGAGGAGCCAACGGTTTCACTTCTCGCCCCACCATCATGGTGATGAGTTCGTTACGGGTAACGCCCGCGACCGGGCGGGTTCCAATCATCTTCCCGTCCCGCAAGGCCGATACGCGATCGCTGATAGCCACCACTTCGTTGAGCTTGTGGGAGATGAATACCAATCCATGGCCCTCGTCTACCATCCGCTTCAGGGTCGTGAATAAATCGTCTACTTCCTGCGGTGTCAGAACCGCCGTCGGCTCATCCAGAATGATCAGGCTGGCCTCGCGGTAGAGTGCTTTAAGAATCTCGACTCGCTGCTGCTCACCAACCGACAGATGTGCAACCAGCGCCGAGGGATCAACCTTCAACCTGTAGGCCTGTGACAATTCACGCAAGCGTTGCGAAACCACCTTGAGGTCCAGAAATGGTTCACGTGAGGACTTCAAACCCAGCGCCACATTCTCCGCTACGGTCAGACTTGGCACCAGCATGAAGTGCTGATGGATCATTCCGATTCCCGCTCGAATCGCGTCGGCCGGCGAACGGAACACCTGCGGAGTTCCGTCAATCAGAATCTCTCCCTCATCGGGCCGGTACAGGCCATACAGCATCCGCATCAAAGTGCTCTTGCCCGCTCCATTTTCGCCGAGCAACGAATGGACCTCTCCGGCATTCACGTCAAACGAGACGTTGTCGTTCGCCAATACTCCCGGGAAGCGCTTCGTAATTCCGCGCATTTCAACCCGGTCCAGATGGCGTTTCGTAATGGAGCTTGCCGCAGATGTCATCCTTCTTACACCTCTAAATCTGTTGAACTCGTCGCTCCCTGCCCCCGGCGATGCGGAGGCAGGGAGCAAGCCGGAATTACGGAGTAACCTTGATTGTGCCTTTGGAGATACCCAGGATCGCCCTGTCGCCTGCCGCTTTCACGGAGGCCGGCAATTTATAAGCCGGGTTGTATACGATCTTCAGTCCACCGTTACTGAGATGCAGAACAAACGTCTGGCCACCCAACTTGCCGGACTTACGGTCGTTGATCATCTGCTTGAGGATGCCGACCCAGTCATACTGCTGAGAGGCCACGACGAGCTCAGGTGCGATTGGAGCTTCGTCCTGCTGCGTCCCGAACCACAAAACCTTACCCTTTTGCTTGGCCGCGCCAATGGAGCCTACCACTGCCTGCGAGGAACCGGTAAGCACATCTGCGCCCGCGGCGATGTGCGTCTTGGCGGCTTCAGCCATCAAGGCCACATCTGAGAATGATCCCGTCCAGGTTTTGGAGACGCGTATCGACCGGTCGACCGACGCAACGCCCTTGACGAATCCGTTGACGTAGGTTTTGGCATCGCCGATCTCGACCGGGCCAGTTACGCCAATCACCTTTGACTTTGTCAGCTTCGCGGCCAGTACGCCGTTCACAAATCCGCCCTCTTCGGCTGCTGCCGTATAGGCATAAACATTTCGTAGACCGAAAGTGTTAACGTCGGTGCCCCACGCAAAGGTCGTCTTTGGAAATTCTCTGGCTATGTCACTGACCGACGCCCCATACTGCGAACCGTGTGCGATGACGATATCGAAGCCCTGACTTGCGTAGTCGCGAATCGCGGCAGCAGCATCAGGTACCTTGTACATGTTCTCTGAATATGCGATCTGCAGCGCTGATGCGCCGCCCATCTCTTTTTGGATGGTTTTCAGTGCTGAAAACATGGACTGGCTGAACGCCATGTCCGTAGTGGAACTGGGCATCACAACTGCAATGCGCAAAGGTGCTGCTTGGGCGGCGGAGACGCTGAATGTGGTAGCCAGCAACGCCATAGCCAGTGCGACGATCTTAAAACTGCGAATGTTCATTTCATCTTCTCCTCGTTCAAGGTTTCATGCACCCCCGCCCCGACCTTTCGGGAAGAGCGAAGTTCAACGTAAAGGACGTGCGCGTTCGCTTTCCGCGAATCTATGCTAGTGCTCACCCCGTTCAAAAGGTTTATTCAGCGCCACCGGCTGCCGCATCAGTTTTGGCGCAAACGCCAGGGCCGCAATCGTCAACACGTAGGGCAGCATGACGGCGAGATCGGATGGAATTTTGACGTTCAGCACCTGCATCCACAATTGAAACGCGTTTACCGTGCTGAACAGCAACGCGCCGCCCATGATTGCTACCGGCCGCCATCCGCCGAAATACACCAACGCGACTCCGATAAAGCCCATTCCGGCGGTGAGATTCTCCTGAAATAGGTTGACCAGAGCGAGAGAGAGCGACGCGCCAGCAAGTCCGGCCATCATTGACCCGATCGTCACGCTAACGTAGCGCACCACGTTCACGTTTACGCCCAGCGAGTCTGCAGCCGCAGGATTGTGACCGACCGCCTTAATCTTCAAACCCCAGGTGGTTTTGTCCAGCAGTATCCACGCCAAGGGAACAGTCAGAAACGCTGCATATACCGGAAGGCTGTGCTGGAATAGAATCTCGCCAAGGATCGGAATATCGCCAAGGATCGGAATCTTGATGGGCTGAAATCCCACCACAGTTTTGACCGTGCCGACCATGACCTTGAACAACAAAGAAGACAGCCCCAGCCCGAACATATACAGCCCGATGCCGCTGATACCCTGCTCGGCCTTCAAAGTGACGCTGATTAGTGACATCAGCAGTCCCATCAGTAGACCCACGATTAGGGCTGCGAGTACGCCCAGCCACAGGCTGCCGGTGGTCAGCACAACGTAGAACGAAGCGAAAGCGCCCAGGAGCATGACGCCATCGACGCCAAGGTTGAGCACACCTGAGCTCTGGCCGATAGCTTCGCCCACTGCTGCAAAAAGGTATGGTGTCGCCATTCGTACGGCTGCAGCGAGAATTCCCACCGCAACCGGTAGTCTAAAAATTGAAGTTTCTGCAGTGGCCGCCTGGTACATGTTTAGTCTCCCTCGGCCTTTGCTGCCGCAATTACCCGGCGCGCAGACCACCGGCGAGACAGAAGATTGGAACCGACCACGAACATTACAATTAGGCCCAACACGGTATCGATAAGCGCCGAGGGGACCTGCACTGCGCGCTGCATCTTGTCGGCGCCGACCAGCAGACTGCCGAATAGCCACGAGGCCGGGATCACACCCAGCGGATGCAATCCGCCGAACAGTGCTGCCACAATGCCGGAGAAGCCGTATCCGCTGGTGATTCCATCCATCAGCCGGTGCTGTACTCCGATCACCTCAAAAACTCCTGCGAGTCCAGCAAATCCGCCTGCCAGTGTCAGTGAGAGTGCTTGGTAGACAGGCACGTTGATTCCTGCATGGCGCGACGCCTCGCGGTTCAGTCCCACCGCTCGGATGCGATAACCAATTGTCGTTCGCCAAAGGAAGATGTAGACGACAACTGCCAGCACCACCGCGATAATTGCCCCAGCGTGCAGAAGGGTCTGAGGCACAAGCCGAGGAAGCCATACCTGCTCTGGAAGCCGCTCGGATTGCGGAAGGAATGTACCTTCCCGAACCCCCTCAGGGTCCATGAGAGGGCCGCGTAGCAGGAAGTTCATCAACTGGATTGCAATTGCGTTCATCATCACGGTGCTGAGGATCTCGTTGACACTGAAACGAACTTTGAGAATGCCGGGAATGAAGCCCCAAGCTGAGCCGGCTAGAAATCCCATAACCATGGTTGAGGGGAGCAGCAGATATCCCGGCCACGTCCGGCAGGTCAGCGAGAACCAGGTCGCCATCAAGGCTCCTGCGATGATTTGTCCTTCTCCGCCGATATTGATCACACTGGCACGGAAGGCTATACAGATGCCCAGTCCTACCAGGAGCAGGGGAGTGGCTTTTGCCAACGATTGTGTAAATCCGTAAAGATTTCCGAACACGCCATTTGCCAGGGCGGCATAGGCCGTAAGCGGATTTGCCTTTAATAACAACAACATCAGAGCGCCAATCAGCAACGCAACCAGCATGGCAAGCACTGGTAACGCCAACCGTAGGCCGATATCTTTCCAATCGTATGCAAGCCTGCGGGAAGGTGCAGAGCTTTCTGCGGCTATGTCTGACGACATTGGTACAACCTATCCGCCCCCATCGTGCGGCAAAACAGAATAAGGATTTGAGTTGGAAGCTATTGGTTAAATAACATCATCCAGCATTGGACGCAATAAGGTTAACCGCATGGGCTCGATCAAAATTTCTTATTGATCCCCAAAATGCCTCTCAAGGCCATTCACCTGCCGAAGTCTGTCAACCAGACGGTCAAGAGTTCCTACTAGGGGCGCACGTGGCGACGGTAACTGGCGGAAAAAGAAATGCGAAGGAATCCCGCGAGTCAGAGCTCCAGGCAGGAAGCTCGGTGGATCAGAAGGATTGTTCAGCGCCAGTCTAATTTGCATACTATGAACCATGATCCGGGGCGGAATTTAGACCACCTTATCCGGCCCCAGAGTTAGAATATCTGATAATGTCCGGCTCACATTTGACTTTACGCGTCCTTATCGCTGCACTTCTGGGATTTTCCTGCACGGCTGTGGCTGAGCAGCCATCGGCGAAAGATATTTCCGTGCGTTTCTCCATCAGCTTCTCGCATGCGGCAAGCGAGAAGGCGATTGATGGACGGCTTTACCTACTGCTCTCGACCGATCCGAGCGATGAACCTCGCATGCAGATTGATGACACGCCGAAATCTCAACTGATCTTTGGCGTTGATGTAGAAGGGCTCCGGCCCGGACAAGCGGTGGTGCTGGATGAACGCGCGGATGGTTATCCGATTCGCAGCTTGCGCGACCTTCCGGAAGGCGAATATTTTGTGCAGGCTGTTCTGCATCGATACGAAACGTTCCATCGGTCGGATGGCAAGACCGTCAAATTACCAATGGATCGCGGCGAAGGGCAGCAGTGGAATCTTGCTCCAGGAAATCTCTACAGCAAACCTCAGAAAATCGTAGTGCACAGGAGCGGTGCGCCAGTCAGCATCGTGATCGATCAGGTCATACCGCCGATTCCGGAAGCGAAAGACACGAAATACGTCCGCCATATCCGGATACAGAGCCAGCTACTGACGAAATTCTGGGGGCGGCCAATGTACCTTTCGGCCATCGTATTGGTGCCTGAGGGCTTTGACAGTCATCCAGCTTCTCACTATCCGCTGTTAATTTGCCACGATCACTTTGCTAGCGAATTCAACGACTTTCGCACGGATCCACCAGATCCCAATCTGAAGCCAGACTACAGCGACCGCTTTCACATCGCCGGCTACAACCGCATCCAGCAGGAAGAGTCGTATAAGAACTATCAGCAGTGGATTTCGTCGGGCTTTCCACGTTTTCTCGTTGTGAAGATTCAACACGCGAATCCTTACTATGACGATTCTTACGCAGTGAACTCAGCCAACCTTGGTCCGTATGGCGATGCCATCGAGACCGAACTCATCCCCGCAATTGAGAAGCAGTTTCGCGCGATCGGAGAGGGATGGGCGCGATTCGTGTACGGAGGTTCGACGGGCGGCTGGGAGGCGCTGGCTGTACAGATCTTTCATCCCGATTACTACAATGGAGCGTTTGGAGCCTGTCCCGATCCGGTGGACTTCCGATCTTTTGAAGTAGTTGACCTGTACAACGACAAGAATGCGTTCTATCTGGAAGGTGCACACAAGCGCGTGCCACAGCCTTCAATGCGAGACTACCTAGGGCACACGCTGATGTTGTTCGAGGAGAACAGTGCTTACGAGGTTGCGCTCGGTAGCAAGGGACGGTCGGGTGAACAGTTCGACGCCTGGCAGGCCGTATACTCGCCCGTAGGCGAAGACGGCTATCCCAAGCCTATCTTCGATAAACGCAGCGGCGTGATCGATCACGAGGTCGCAGCCTACTGGCACGACCATTACGATCTGCGCGCGATCCTCGAAAAGAATTGGCCTACCCTCGGACCGAAGCTCAGGGGGAAACTGCATCTTTATTGCGGAAGCGCAGACACGTACTTCCTCAACGACGCGGTGTACAAGATGGAAGACTTTCTGAAATCGACTACCAATCCGCCCTATGAAGGGGAAGTGAAGTACGGAGATCGTGCGGAACATTGCTGGAATGGCGATCCGGAGCAGCCGAACTACTTGTCGCGCCTGCACTACAACACAATGTACCTCAGCAGGATTCTTGAGCGAATTGCAAAGACCGCGCCGGCTGGTGCAGACCTGAGCAGCTGGCGGTACTAAGAATGTTCGCCGTTACACATTGATAGATCGGACTTGCGTAGCAGGCTAAATTGGGGTGAGAAAGCATGAGTTCAGACGAAACGCTTCTGGAGACTATCAAGCGCCAACTCGACGACTTTGTTTTGAATGACCCACAGAACTTTGTATCCGATCTCGGCATGATGCGTATTTACGACCAACCCCTGTTGGCCGTGGCCAGCACCGAGGATTTGCTTTGGGAGAGTCTCAAGCAATCCTGCGTAGTAGGCCCACAGCATCTGTCTCCGGCGGCGTGGTTGAGCGGGGCCCAATCCGTCCTTTCATGTTTCCTGCCATTTACAGAACGAATTCGTTCGGCCAATCGGACCGAGGGCTGGCCGGCTACAGAATGGCTTTATGGGCGCTACGAAGGAGAGATGTTCAACAAGGCCGTGCGCTCCTTTCTGGTGGATGTGGTTCAACAAGCCGGCGGACGCGCGCTGGCTCCCACTCTGGATGAACGTTTTGCCGTTGTTCAGCTACGAAGCAATTGGTCCGAGCGCCATGTTGCTTTCATCGCGGGTTTGGGCACTTTCAGCTTGAATCGGTCGCTGATCACCCAGTTGGGCTCTGCTGGCCGCTTCGCTAGCGTAGTCACCGATATGGCCTTTGAACCAACACGGCGTCCATATACAGAGATCGATGAATACTGCACGAAATGCGGAGCTTGTATCCGCCGCTGCCCGCCTACGGCCATCGACAAGGACGGTAAGGACAACGCTGTTTGCTCTGCTTACGTGAAGGAGATCAAATCGCGCTACGCGCCGAGATACGGTTGCGGCAAATGTCAGACGGGCGTTCCCTGCGAGGCTCGGAAGCCCGAGGGGGCGCGAGCCTAGTCATCCCAGTTTCGGGAAACCTGAAAGACCTGCGTACTATTGAGTCTTTGGTTTGCGAACTCTGGCCGGTGAAGGAGTCCATTAATCTCAATGCGCAAATTCTCTTGGCTGCAAGTCATCTGGCTTTGGCTTCTGATCCTCGCAGGCTACCCATTGGCCAGTCATGGCGAGGCGCAGCCGATTTCCTCCTCTCGGGATGGAGCGCTGCACCGCTCTGCAGATGCGGATCACACCTTCCCCGTGCTCCTGATGAGCGATATCCACTTCGATCCCTTTCATGACCCGGCCAAGGTACAGCAACTCGCCGCAGCCCCGGTGAGCCAGTGGAATTCAATTCTCTCGGCTCTGCCTTCGCCCAATCAGCAGCAGGCCTTTGCAGCACTGCAGCAGACGTGTCATGCGCGCGGCGTTGACACGCCCTACGCCCTGCTGCACTCCAGCCTGCAGGCTATGCGATCCCAGCAACGCGATGCAGAATTTATAACAGTGAGCGGCGATCTGATCGCTCACTCCTTCTCCTGCAGATACACAACGCTTCTTCCCGGAGCGACACAGAGCGACTATCAGGCATTCGTGCTGAAGACCCTCAGTTTTGTCATGGGAGAGCTGCGCGCCGAATTTCCGGACGTGCCTGTCTATATTGCTCTCGGCAATAACGACACGGCGTGCGGCGACTACCGGCTCGATGCGGGAAGCGACTTTCTGGCCCAGACCGGCAGGATCATAGCCGAGGGTCTGCCTCCATCGCAGCAGCAACAAGCGCTGAGGATGTTTGCGAAGGGTGGCTACTACAGTGTCACGATTGCAGCGCCAATGCTTAATACTCGGCTCATCGTTATCAATGACATATTTCTGTCTCCCAACTACAGCACCTGCGCCGGTAAACCCGACGCCGCTGCGTCCACTGCTGAAATGGCCTGGTTGCGGGAACAACTGGCGGAGGCGCGCCGATTGGGACAAAAGGCCTGGGTGATGGGTCACATCCCGCCGGGCATCGATCCGTACTCAACTGTAGCAAGGATCAAGAATGTGTGTGGAAACGATTCCCCTGCGATGTTCCTATTCACGGACCGGCTGGCCGATCTGCTGGTTGAGTATGGCGACGTGATCCGGCTCGGAATTTTTGCTCACACCCACATGGATGAAATGCGTCTATTGAAGCCCGAGAGCAGCGGTTCCCACGCCTCGCTCGGCCAGAGCGTTGCGATCAAAATGGTTCCCTCGATTTCGCCAGTCGATGGCAACATCCCGTCATTCACCATTGCCCGTGTCAATCGATCCGCAGTGCTGCAGGATTACGAGGTGATTGCAGCTTCAAACCAATCCGGCATCGCCGCCACCTGGTCCAGAGAGTACGACTATGCTCAGGCTTACCATGCAGCGCAGTTCTCTCCCTCGACGGTGAAAAAACTGATTGCGGAATTTGCAGACGATCGCGGGGCAAAGACGGAGGCTAGCCAGGAATACATTCACAATTATTATGTAGGCGACCGGTCTTCGGAACTCAAACCGTTCTGGCCGCTGTACGTCTGCGCATTAGCGAATCACACAGCCAAGGGATTTACTGCCTGCGTGTGCTTTGCGGGCGAAAAGAAGTGAGACATGAAAGAAAGAGACTGGCCAGCGTATCCGGTTGCTAGAAGGGTTTCGGAGCTCATTTACCCACGCTTTCTGCAAGGTTTGACGCGAGGGATTGGGGAGCCAGACTCCTTGCACCGTCCCGGTATCGCAGATATCGAAGAGATGATCGATGCAACGTTCTGGGCGAGCCTGCGGCGTGAGGAAGGCTATGTTCCGACAATCTCTGCGGCATTTCTCGATCCGGATGGAGCTCTCGATCCACTACGGTTCGAGCAGCCACTTCCGTTTGCTCCTGATGCGCTCGCGAAAATCGCGCCGGCAGTGGAGCGTCCAGGAGTGCATCTTGGGGTATGGCGGCGCTCGGGTGAATTGCAGGTGTGGGGCACTATCACCAGGATTCCGGAACACTGCTTTGTACTTGAGGTGACGGCGCCCGGGTTGTTGGTGATCAAGGAGAGCCGTGGCGAAGAGACGGGCAAGTTCGCCAACGTCGCCGTGCTCGAAGGTGATCTGATCAAGGTTCTCAGCGAAGATGCCATGAATTTGCCGGACTGTCTGCCACTGGTTCGGTCCATGCTTGGGTTTGGGCTGGCAGGATCTCCCTCTATGGATGACCCGAACGTATTGTTGCAACTCGCGATATCGATGCGCCGCCATGGCCGCGGTGGCTCGCTATTGGTAGTGCCAAGCACGAGCGAAAAGTGGCGCGAATCCATTATCCCGCCGATTCACTATTCAGTGTCGCCTCCTTTTGTGGGGTTACCAGATCTGCTTGGCCGTGGCTCAGTTACACAAGACCCGACATGGAAAAACGCGCTATGGCGAACGATCGATGCTATTGCCGGCCTGACAGCCGTTGATGGTGCTACGGTAATGAGCGACTCGTATCAGTTGATCGCTTTCGGCACAAAGATTGGCCGCTACCAGGAAGGTACCCGGGTAGAACAGGTGGTTGTCACAGAGCCTGTGTTGGGTTCGTCGGCTGAAATTGTACATCCGACGCAGCTTGGCGGTACTCGTCACCTGTCGGCCGCGCAGTTTGCGCAAGACCAACCAGACTCGCTGGCTATGGTGGCCTCGCAAGACGGGCGGTTTACAATTTTTGCGTGGTCCCCTTGCGAACAGATGGTACATGCGCGCCGCATTGAGGCTCTTCTGCGGTAATCACTCCCATTGCAAATGGGCGGGTGGTACACCCTTGATTGCGACTCGGCAACTCTAACGGATGGAGGTGCCAGCTAATGTGCCGCAGCATCAAGGAACTCTTCAATTTCGACCCTCCTGTGACCGCCGAAGAGATTCGTTCAGCGTCGATTCAATACGTGAGAAAGATCAGCGGCTTTCATAAACCATCCAAAGCGAACGAGAACGCTTTCCTGGTAGCAGTGGATGAAGTAGCCAGCATCTCGACTCGTCTTCTCTGTTCGTTGGAAACGAATGCTCCTCCCAAAAGTCGAGAACAAGAAGCCGCAAAGGCAAAGGCTCGCGGTGCCCGGAGATTCCATCCTTAAGTTTGCAGAGACCGCGCAGCCTTGCGCGTGTCCGGATCGGCGGCTGAGCAATTTCGGCCAAATTGCGCGACCTAACGCCAATTTTGTGTATCTAAGCAAGTCAAGCTATCAGGGCAAACGAGCTTCAGTGTCTGCAAAGTACTAAGACCGATTATGGCCAAACCAATCTTGCTGAGCGTGGATGATGACTCCGATGTGCTAAGGGCAATTGAGCGCGATCTTCGCTCGCAGTACGGTGCTGAATATCGTGTGATCGGGAGCGATTCTCCTGAAGGTGCACTCGACATCTTAAAGCAGTTGAAGGTCCGTAACGATAGCGTGGCCCTGCTCCTTGCCGACCAGCGCATGCCGCGTATGGACGGCGTCGAATTCCTTCAAGAAGCCATGGCTATCTTTCCCAGCGCGAAGCGGGCATTGCTCACTGCGTATGCCGATACCAATGCCGCCATCAGCGCCATCAATCAAGCAAGCATCAACTATTTTTTCTTGAAACCATGGGATCCTCCCGCGGAACACTTGTATCCACAACTGGATGATTTGCTCGATGATTGGCAGGCTTCCTTCCGGCCAACCTTTGAAGGCATCCGCGTCTTGGGCACCCGATGGTCGCCGAAGTCGTACGAGCTGCGAGACTTTTTGGCTCGCAACCACGTCCCGTATCAGTGGATCGATGTTGAGCTTTCTGCGAATGATCCGGAGACCAAGCGCCTTCTGGCAGCTCTGGGGCCAGAGGCAGCCGACCTCCCGGTTGTGCTCTTTCCAGATGGAACAAAGCTTCTTGAAAGTGTGCCTGCGGATGTGGCACAGAAGGTTGGATTGCGGACGCGCGCACAAACAGATTTTTACGACCTCGCCATTGTGGGTGGAGGGCCGGCTGGTTTGGCTGCGGCCGTTTATGGAGCTTCGGAAGGCTTGCACACGGTGATGATTGAGCGGGAAGCTCCGGGTGGCCAGGCCGGTATGAGCGCGCGCATTGAGAACTATCTTGGATTTCCCAACGGGCTGAGCGGCGGCGATCTAGCTCGGCGTGCAGTGGTGCAAGCCCAGCGTTTTGGAGTGGAGATTCTGGCGCAAGAAGTTGTGGGCGTCCGAACGGAAGCATCATACCGAATCGTCAAGCTGGCGGATGGGAACGAGATTTCATGCCATGCCCTAATGATTGCTACTGGCGTGCAATGGAGGCGTCTCGAAGCTCCTGGAATAGATCGGCTGCAAGGCGCGGGAATCTATTACGGCGGCGGCGTCACAGAGGCATTATCCTGCCAGGGCGAGATCGTCTATGTAGTGGGCGGCGCAAACTCGGCGGGGCAGGCTGCGATGAACTTTGCGAGATACGCGGAGCGCGTCGTTATTCTGGTGCGTGGCGAATCACTTTCCAGCACGATGTCGCGATATTTGATTGACCAAATTCAGCAGACTCCCAACATTCAGCTATGGAACCATGCCAGCGTGGCTGAGGTACATGGCGAAACACACCTGGAAGAGATTTCGGTTCTTTGTTCTGACACCGGCAAGGTTGAGCGCGTGCCGTCGAGTGCAATGTTCATCTTTATTGGGGCATTGCCGAGGACGGATTGGCTGGCGAACCTCGTCGAACGGGACGAGCGCGGTTTCCTATTGACCGGTCCTGATCTGATACGTGACGGCCAACGCCCCAAGGGATGGGTGCTCGACCGGGATCCGTTCCTGCTTGAGACCAATGTCCCCGGAATTTTTGCGGTTGGCGATGTTCGCCACGGTTCCATAAAGCGGGTGGCTTCCGGAGTCGGTGAAGGATCGGTGGGAGTGCAGTTCGTTCACCAGTATTTGAGCAAAGTGTAATGGCCGACAAGTCAGAACTACTGCGCGTTCCGGCATTCGCCGATCTGCCTGAGGATCAGGTCGCCTGGTTCCTCAGCCAGTCGCAAGAGATACGTCTCAGCGCGGGCGACACCTATGCGCGGCAAGGCGATCCGGCGGATTCAATGTTCGTGATTCTCGAAGGACAGTTCCAATGGCGAGGCGAACTAGGCGGCGAGACCATGGTGTTTTCAAGTAAGCTGGGCGACATCACCGGAGTGCTGCCGTTTTCCCGAATGACACATTTTGTAGTAACTGGGCGGGCGCTTTCCGACGGGCGTGTTTTGAAATTTCCTGCTTCGCTGTTTCCCGAACTTGTGCAGAAGATGCCAGAGTTGGTGAAACGGCTAGTGGGCGTTATGTCCGACCGAATCCGTGAAACCACCCGGATGGAACAACAGCGCGACCGGCTCGCCTCGCTTGGGAAACTTTCGGCAGGACTTGCGCATGAACTCAACAATCCGGCTTCCGCGGCCAAACGAGCCACAAGCCAATTACGCGATCTTTTAAAAAAGTTCAGGGACGCGAGTCTCGAACTCGGCAGGCGTGAACTTACTTCTGCACAGAAAACGGAAATCGAGCAACTGGAAGCCTTGTTCAACCAAACCGACGTTACTCTGCCGGATTCCCTGACCATCAGCGACCTGGAAGGACAAATTGACACTCTGTTGCGCAGCCATGGGCAAAATGACTTGTGGCTACTGGCAGCTGGTCTCGCGCGACGAAGCGTGAAGCCGGAGGTACTCGAATCGTTATTCGCAAAGCTCGACAGCGATACAGCACGGGCGGCCTTGGTCAGGATCGCCGCTTCAGCGGAAGTCGCGAGCCTGTTACATGAAATCGAAAGCAGTACATCGCGAATCTCTGATTTAGTGGATGCAATTAAGGAATACACCTACATGGATCAGGCTCCGGTGCAGAACGTCGATGTTGTGAGGAGCCTGGAAAACACGCTTACGATCATGAATTACAAGCTGAAGCACGGAGTGTCAGTACAGCGCCATTACCAGCGGATTCCTCTCCTGGTGAATTCGTTTGGAAGCGAGCTCAACCAGGTCTGGACCAACATTATCGATAACGCGATCGCCGCAATGGGCGGAAAAGGCGAGCTTCGGATAAGGACGTATCGCGAGGATGCCTGCGTCGTGGTTGAGATTGGCGACAGCGGTCCTGGGATTTCGCCCGACATCTTGCCGCACATCTTTGAACCTTTCTTTACCACCAAGGGAGTTGGGGAAGGAACGGGACTAGGTTTAGACACGGTCCAGCGAATTGTGAAGAAGCATCGAGGAAACATTCAGGTTAGCTCCAAACCAGGTGACACGCGTTTTCGAGTGTGGCTGCCCTTGGCCGAAGGTTCAACCTGAGATCGTGTGTCGCATGGGTGCTAAAAGCAGGCTTCCATGCTTGCCAGCGATAACGATCCACTTCAGCGCCTACATGAACGGAGAATCTCAATGAGCGCGTGCACTCATCTCGATCAAATCCAAGCAGTCAAACCGCATACTCGGGGTTGTGAAGAATGTCTGAAGATGGGTGACACGTGGGTGCATCTTCGTCTTTGCTTGAGTTGCGGGCACGTTGGCTGCTGCGATTCATCCAAGAACAAGCATGCCACGAAGCACTTCCATGCGACAAAGCACCCCATTATGCGGTCAATCGAGCTTGGGGAAAGCTGGGGCTGGTGTTATATAGATGAACTCGAGTTGGACTTTGCCTGAGCTTGCGAGATGGCAAATTCTAACCTGGTTTCGCGGGGCGCGAACTGTGTCGAACGGCTTTGGCGCTCCCGGATATGATTGGGCTGACAGCTGCATGTACAATTTCAGCGGTAGCTCGTCGGCAATGTTCGTGTCTATCATCATTGGCAATCCGGTGAGGGGCGGGAACTTCGAATCGACGCTTGCGTGAAGGACAGAATGTAAGCCACTACACAGAACTAGGGTGCGCCCGCCATGCGGGACGCGCCCGCATCAAGGAAGGCAGGGCATTATGATCAAAGAACGGACCATTGAACTGAAGGACGAGAGTTTGTTCCGGCAGCAGTGCTACATAAACGGGCAGTGGCTCGATGCCGACAACAAGGCAGCCACGCCTGTGACCAATCCCGCGGACGGCAGCGTACTGGGGTATGTGCCCCGGATGGGGGCAGCGGAGACGCGCCGCGCCATCGAAGCTGCCAACGCTGCTTGGCCCGCATGGCGAGCACTGCTGGCCAAAGAGCGTGCAGCGATCCTGCGCCGCTGGTTTGAGCTGCTGATGGCCAATCAGGAAGATCTCGCTCGGCTCATGACCTCCGAACAGGGCAAACCGCTAACCGAGTCAAGAGGCGAGATAGTATACGGCGCGTCATTTGTGGAGTGGTTTGCCGAGGAAGGGAAGCGAGTTTACGGCGACACCATTCCGCAGACTCAGAAGGGGCAGCGCATCGTCGTGGTCAAAGAGCCGGTGGGCGTCTGCGCCGCCATTACTCCATGGAATTTTCCGGTTGCTATGATCACTCGGAAGGTGGCCCCAGCCTTGGCGGCAGGTTGCGTAGTGGTAGTGAAGCCAGCTGGAGTAACACCCTTCTGCGCTCTGGCGCTGGCGGATCTGGCCGCGCGAGCCGGTGTTCCCAGGGGCGTGCTGAACGTAGTAACCGGAGACACACAGGCAATCGGCGGCGAGTTAACCTCAAACCCGCTGGTCCGCAAACTTACCTTTACCGGATCAACCGCAGTCGGCAGTTTGTTAATCAAGCAGTGCGCTGGCACCGTTAAGAAGCTTTCCATGGAACTCGGCGGCAATGCCCCGTTCCTTGTCTTTGATGATGCCGATCTGGACGCGGCGGTAGATGGAGCTATGGCCTCTAAGTACCGCAACACTGGTCAGACCTGCGTCTGCGCCAATCGAATACTGGTTCAGGAAAAGGTATACGACGCATTCTCTGCAAAGCTTGCAGCCAAGGTGAGCCAACTCAAGGTGGGCAACGGTATGGAGGCTGGCGTAACTCAAGGACCGCTGATTAACCAGGCTGCCGTTGAAAAAGCCGAGGAACACATCGCGGATGCGCTTGCCAAAGGTGCGCGCGTATTAATGGGCGGTGCACGTCATGACTTGGGCGGAAACTTCTTCCAACCTACGATCCTGGTCAACGTAACGCCGGAGATGTTAGTAGCCAGAGAAGAGACGTTTGGTCCTGTCGCGCCTCTGTTCAGTTTTCGCACCGAGGAGGAAGCCGTGCGGATGGCCAACAGCACCGAATTCGGCCTTGCTTCGTATTTCTACAGCCGGGACATCGGGCGCATCTGGCGGGTATCAGAGGCGCTTGAATCGGGAATTGTGGGAATCAACACCGGACTCTTCTCCAATGAAGTCGCACCGTTCGGCGGAATGAAGCAATCCGGCCTGGGACGCGAAGGGTCAAAGTACGGAATAGAGGAGTTTCTGGAAGTGAAGTATCTGTGCATGGGCGGAATTAACTAAGCCAGTGCACTATTCCAAAACTTTTCGCCATTCCAGCACCTTATAGATATAAGAAGGTGCTGGAATGGCGGGGGCTCAATGTTGCGATACCCTGTTAGCCGTCATCGAAGATCGGGACGATCCCGTTGCCGTTCCGGGCAGGAGGGTGTTGGTGCAGAGTTCTTCCCTGAGCGAAAAAGTCTTCAAGTGTAAGTAGATTCCATTAGCTTCCTACGGGCTACTCACGTTCACAATAGATTAACTCCTGTTGTCATCGTGAGGATGTGCTGCGCCGTGGTATTCCAGGAGTGCCGCTTTGCCACAGCCTCGCAGGAAGTCATATGTCGAAAGCAAAGCGCGTACAAACTTGCGTGTTCATCTCCCTTCTGCTTGCCAGCCTGCCGTTACATGCTCAAGAGAGTCACGTGTTTTTCGATAGGCAAAACGTCATGCTCTGGTCTGGAGTTGTCTTCGCTCATGCCATGGACTGTACCTCAACATGGAAGATGTTGGATTCCGGCAACGGACGTGAAGTGGAGCTTCCGCCATCGCTTGCGCAGTCGCGTGTGGAAATGTCTCTATTCTCAATTGGAGTGGTAGGGGCTCAGGTCGGCGGCAGCTATTTGCTGCACCGCATGGGATGGCACCGGGCCGAACGCTGGACGAGCGCGGTGCACGCGACCACGACGGGTGCCACGGCCATGCACAATTACAGTCTGAAGCGATTGGCGCCAGTTCCACCCCAGCCCTAGAAGAAATGCTCCTAACCCTGCCGTCACATTTATCTGTCTGCCAATAGGCGTGCCCGCCTCTAGATTGTCGATGGCGCAATTTACCGGCTCAATGGATTAAGTAGCGCCTATGATGGCTTAACGTATCCTTGCGATACCATGCCGAGCACAGCTCTGCAATCTTCTGCGCCGAGGCAGTCGCCCCATGCACAGACAATTCCTTCATACCAAAGGAACGGGATTCCCCCCGGATGCGGACATTTCGGTAGACTTTGTGCGATGTACGCAGCTCGAGCCTGCTAAACTCAGCAACTTAGAACAAACTATGGCGAATTACACACTGACGTCGATGGAAGGTTCCTGGAGCGGATCATAAACTCCGGGCAACACCGGCGGAAGGTGATTAGGAGAGTCTCATATGCGCGCCGAACTCGTGTCGATACCAACTAGTGCTGAACCGCTCGACGGGCTGCTCTATATGCCTGAAGGCGGGAAAGTCACCGCTGCCGCATTAATCTTTCACGGCAATTGCTGCAACTTCTACATCGGGCCGCCGCGCTTTCTCCCTGAAGTTCTGGTCCCTCGCGGCATAGCCTGCCTTGCATTCAATCGGCGGGGACACGACATGGTCGCCTCGCTGCAGGGCCGGTCTGCAACCGGCGGATCTTTTCAGCTTGCCAGCGAGGGGATCGACGATAATCGCTGTGCCTCTGACTGGCTAGAAGCTCGCGGGTTCAAGAATCCAATCATCATCGGTCATAGCAATGGCGGAATGCTCGCTGCTCAGCATTGTGCCGATAATTATGGAACCCCACGGGCTCTTGTGATGCTGTCGGCTCACGGTGGTGGCCGTGATCTTGCGCAGCACAGCAATGCGGCGGGTCTTTTCGCGCGCGACCGGCAAGATGAGCTGACTGCGCAAGCAGAGGCAATGGTTGCCGAGGGAAGAGGGCGCGAGCTGATGTTGTTGCCGGGCTGGTGGTGGGTTATCAGCGCGGAGAGTTTTCTCGACCGTTGCCGGAACACTCCCGACACGGTTGAACTTGCCTCGAAGATTCGCTGTCCGTCTCTCTACTTTCGTGGTGACCAGGAAGTGCCCGCTGCTTATCCGGCAGAGGCGTTTGCCGCGAATGCCTCTGCACCCTGCGAGGTACGTATCCTGCCCAACTGCAATCATTGGTACATAGGGCATGAAAAAGAAGTCGCTACCCAGACAGCCGACTGGTTAGAGAAGCATTGCTGACTTACCCACAACAGCCATGGGACTGCATCGGCGGGCACTTCACTGACCCGTATGAGCAGAACACACAGCAGTCCCCTGGCTTAGGGCGTAGCATCGTCTTGCAACTCGCGCATTCGTAGAAGAACTGACAGGCGGTAGTCGGCATGACCTCCCGCTTTGTGTAGCCACACTCTGGACAGATCAGCACCGATTCGAGAAACACCTTCGCCATACGCTACCTCGAAGTCTTAATGCTTACCAGTATCCGGCATTCACTGAAGCTTAGGACAGTGCTTTTCGCATTTGTAGTCGCTGATTGTCACTGTCACTTTATTGAGCGCGTTCTGACTTTTCACTCCTCCCACAAGCTCGGCCTGGTTAGCATCTTCAACCACCAAGTATCGCGGCATGTTGTCCCATTGCAGAGAGCAGTTTGCATCCAGCCCAGTGACTCCGGCGTAATGGCAGTTGCCAACACTGTCACCGCGAGCATTCTGCACCGACATGTTGACGGGAAATTGAGAGTTCACTTGCAGGTTGATGAAAGCGTTGTCGGTGCCACCAATTGGCAGAAGCTCCAGCGGTAGTCTTCGTTTCGCCCGGTTTGAAAGCGCAAACTTCTCAGTTGGCCGCTCTTTCCATCCATACCGGGCTGGATGGGTTTCAGAAAACAATGTACAGCTGAGCAGCGCCACAAGTGCAGTGATTGCGGTCTTCTTCCACATATTTGTCAACCTCTCATAAGGGTGAGTCGGTTCTTCCATCTTCTAGCATTGCCGTCCGGATGTCAGATTGTCCGTGACAGAGTAAACACCAGCGGAAAATGAGAGTTGCTGGATAAATGCTAAATTCTTAATTACGGGAAATCGAAAGGGACAGCCGTTTGCTGTCCCTCGCTCATCTTGATTTATATGCGTTCGGCTGTGATGTTGTTGTTAACGGACGGAGGTGTTGTGCTTGTCCTTGTAAATGTTATTGCTGACATGGTCGGCCTCGCGGTTCAGCTTCGCCTGGTCTTTTGGAGTTAGGCGGCCATTGTCCTTCGCCATGTCATGCTTTTCATTCTTTACCAGCTTATTTTCCTGTTTCTCTAACTTGGCAGTTTCGCGAGGCGTAAGCTGGCCGCTCCGAACACCATTTGCAATGCGATTCTGCTGCTTCTGTTCACGCGCGTTGATCTCATTTACGCGCAGATGACCCGGGTCATACACGCCCGGACCTGCACCCATGGTGTTGGGATTCTGTGCCACTGCGGAGCCAACCAGCAAGCTGCCGAGCGTCAACGTAAGAAGCATATTCCTCAGATTCATTGTCATCTCCTGCCTTCGTTCACCGTAAACACCTGTGTGGAAGCAGAGTTTCGGGAGTGAGGACAATTTCCTGTGAGTACGTTGGGTCCCGGCGAATGAAAAACAGTGTGATCGGCTTGGCCGCGACGTATATTAGTGTGAACTGCTCGGAGGAGAATCCAAGATGGCCAGAAGTAGAAAAGCAACGGCAACGGATGCAGAGCTCTGCATAAAGCTCTACGAATTGCGACGCGAAGCAGAAATGCGCAAGGCGCGTGACTTCATTACCTTTCAGTTCCATCCCCAGGGAATAGATGACGTCCTCAAACTCATGCAGGCGATCGGAACGCCTGAGAACGCATGGGCGCGGCAGGTATTTTCCTATTGGGAGGATGCGGCCTCTCTCGTTCTGAACGGCATCGTCCACCCCGGTCTATTCTTCGCGTGGAATGGCGAAATAGTTTCGGTTTACGCCAAGGTCAAGCCTTTCCTCAAGGAAATGCGGCAACAAATGGAAAATCCCACTTTCCTGGCAGGCGTGGAAAAGGTCGTGACCAGTTCGCCAGAGGCGCGCAAGCGTGTGGTGATGCTCCAGAAGCGGATGGCCAAGATGGCGGAGAAGGCTCAAGCCGCCAAAGCGAAATAGCAGCAGGGGATCTCGTCTGCCCGCAACCATGCACGCCCATCGCCGATAGCTGCCTGAACTGGCTGATGGGCGTGCGCCGGACTTACCCCCGGATTTCGGCTGGAGTATCAAGAATGTGTTTCGCAACCAGTCCTGGGGCGCTGTTAGCTCGTCCGAACGGGAGTCGCAGTGGCCTCAGGTGAGTCTACATCCCGAAACATCGCGTGGGGAGCTTGTATCGTCGTTGCGATCGGGGCGATCCTGCTTCTGCTTGGCGCTTGGCGCTTCGTTCATGCCGCTCGATTTGGGCCCATGGATGTACTTTACTGCTGCCTTGCAGTGATTCCCGCGATGCTGTTGCTTTTGGTCTTCGATTACGTCCTGCATCACGCAATTCTGGTAACGGTGATACCGCTTGTGGTTGTGCTAGCTCTGATCGCCTCATCGCCCGCATTTGATGTTGCTCTCGGGCTCGCACTGGTGGGAGCCATCGCGATGCCTGCACTGAATGAGTGGAAGCAAGAGAGGCGTTTGCGGCGGTCAGCGCCAGTGCATAAGTGCGAAGACAAGGAGCGTCTGTAATCGCTCACTTTTTCCGGTAAGCGACAGGGTCAAATTCCTGTGGCGAGAACTAAAACGATGACTCAGCAAGAGCGCGAGAACAAACTACGGCAACTTGCACTCTGTAAGCAGACCGGTGAGCAAGCTTACGATGACATGTATGAGAAGGCACACTCACCGAGCGCCGCTACTGGCTATTACAGTGACGCAAAGGAATCCTTCTACACCGCCATTGGATTGGCTCGCGAACTTGGCCTCAAGCAGGAGATCGAGGACCTGGAGAAGCGGTTGGAGCACATCAAGAGCGTCTTCCGCAGCCAATTCAACTAGGAAGGATTCTGTTCACCGGGGCTCAGCTCTGGAGCAAATCTATTTCTGGACGGCAAGGAGGAAACAGCCATGCACTCAGCCGTACTCGTCATTGTTCCGCAAGACGGTTTCGTAGCCGATGCCCTGGCGCCCTTCCGCGACGTCGAATTCGACTACTACGTAATAGGCGGCCGTTTTACCGGACTCTTTGATGGCTACGATCCGCGGCAAGACTCGGATAACTACGAAACCTGCGTGCTTTGCAACGGAACAGGCAGGCGCCTTGAGCTTCCTTCACCCATCCAGACCAGCACGCTCGAAGCAGGCCAATGGATCAGGCAGATGGACTACTCACGAACCACGCGCGAGTACATGGAAAGTCTCGGCGGCTGCAATGGATGCGAGGGCAAAGGCATTCACCTGAAACCCAGCTCGGATTGGAAGCCTTACGAGCGCGATAGCATCCTGGTATCGGAATTGACCGCCGAGCAGTACGAGGGCAAGTTCTACGCGGTTTGCATCCGCGGCATGGACTGGTATAGCTCGGAGCGGCACATCCCCTGGGCTCCCGAGGACAAGCGCGTACAACCTCTTGAACTGCCACCGCTCCAATGGCTCAAGTCCATTTGCTGGGAGGGCGACCGGGCCGTGGTTGTTGATTGTCACAGCTAGCTACGAACCAGCATTGAGCTGTGCCCCTGTTCATGGTTTTGGACTCTCGAAGAGACCAACGATCGCGGGTTTTGTCACCTTACCCATCGCATTTCGGGGAAGCGCATCGACGATCAGGAGCCGCGAAGGAATCTTGTGAGACGCCAGACGTTCCCTCGCCCAATTTCGCAGGCGCTCCAGGTCAAGCTTCTGCTCTTCGCGCAGCACCACGGCAGCCGCCACGCGCTCACCCCACTCGGCGTCTGGTATGCCGACCACCGCGCACTCCGCGATAGCCGGGTGCTCGCGAAGCTGCTCTTCAACCTCCAGCGCTGATACCTTATGTCCGCCTGTCTTGAGGATGTCAATGTTCATGCGCCCCAGGATGCGGTAGCGTCCGTTTTCCAAGACCGCAACGTCGCCGGTGCGAAACCAGCCATTACGAAAACTCTGTTCTGTCGCCTGCGGCTTGCCCCAGTATTCCTTGAAGACGCTTGGGCCGCGCACCTCGATCTCTCCAGGAGTGCCCGCCGCGACCGCCTCGCCGTGCTCGGCCACCAGTTGCACCTCAACATCGGGCAGCGGTACGCCAACACTACCTGGCACTCGCTGGCCTTCTAGAGGATTCGACAGCGCCATGCCAATCTCCGTCATTCCGTATCGCTCAAGTAATGTATGGCCGCTGATCTCTTTCCAGCGATTTAAAGTTGAGACCGGCAATGCCGCCGAGCCTGACACCATCAGGCGCAGCCGTGCACACCCCAGGCTTAGAACAGTCCTGCGCTCCGGCGTCGCCGCTTCCCAGGCCGAAATCAGCCGCACGTAAATTGTGGGCACCGCCATGAACAGGGTCAGGCTGCCGCTGGCAATCCGATTCCAGATAGCATCAACGTCGAAGCGGGGCAGCATCTCGCAGATGGCTCCCGACCACAGCGCACACGAGACCACATTGACGATTCCGTGAACGTGATGAAGCGGCAGAAAAAGCACGATTCTGTCATCGGTGGACCACCGCCATGCTTGGACCAGGGCTGTAATCTGCGCCATGATGTTCTCGTGAGTCGTCACCACGCCCTTGGGGCGTCTGGTGGTCCCACTGGTGTACAGAATCATGGCGCGGCGCTTGCTATCGACCTCAGGCAGCGGCCCAGCCTTTGAGATGAGCGCCTCATCGCACCGCACAAGGCGCAGTCCGCGTGCCGCCGCAATCGGTGCGAGTACCTTCATTCCTGCAGCATCTGCCACCAGAGTTGCTGGCCGCGTATCGTCGATGAAGTATTCGAGTTCTGCGGCTGGAGAGTCTTGCGGGAGCGGCACCGCGATTCCGCCAGCCCGCCAAATGCCCCACTGCACTGCCACCCACGGAAAACCGGGCGCAACCAGGAAGAGGACAGGTTTTTCATGGAGGTCGCCGAGGCCGTCAAGCAACGCCGATGCGACTCGGGCTGACGCATCGAGTAGGCGCTCGTAGGTGTATGTTCCCTCGCCGTCGATAATAGCTGTCCGCTCCGGGTGACTCCCGGCACGCGCAAGCAACGGAAGTTGAACTGCTGTGTCTCTCATCGTTGAAGTCCTTCCTATACCTACCTATTTCGGTCGCAGGCGCTCGGGTTCGGCAACTTCACGAAGTGCTCTCGCATCTCTCGCTGTCGCAAGCTTTCCAGAACCATCCCGGAGGAGTTCTTGTGGCAGAGCGCGCAATTCCCCTTGAAGCACCGCAGCGTGCGACTAAACTCACGCGTGACCAAATTACAGGATTTTGGGCTGCTTGGACAGGTTGGACGTTGGATGGCATGGATTCCGTCATCTACGCTCTTGTGCTCAGCCCGGCACTCACGGAGCTCTTGCCGAGATCGGGGATGTCCAATGCTCCCGCCAACGTAGCTCTTGTGGGTTCGACCCTCTTCGCCCTGTTCCTCATCGGATGGGGGCTATCGTTTATCTGGGGTCCCATCGCAGACAGATTCGGACGAACGCGGGTACTTGCAGCCACCATTCTGGTCTACGCGGTATTCACCGGCGCCGCGGCCTTGTCGCAGAATGTCTGGCAGCTTGCTGCGTTTCGCCTCTTGGCGGGAGTAGGGATTGGCGGGGAGTGGGCGCTTGCTGGAACTTACGTTGCGGAGGCGTGGCCCGAGAACCGGCGCAAGATGGGAGCCGGTTATTTGCAAACCGGATACTACGCCGGATTCTTTCTTGCCGCCGCTCTGAATTACACAGTCGGCGCGCACTTTGGCTGGCGAGCCATGTTCTTGTGCGGCCTGGCTCCAGTCGTCCTCTCGCTGATGATCATTCTGCGAGTCAAAGAACCTGAACGCTGGGAGCGCTCTGCAAAAGTCGCGCCGATCCGCCGCCGATCTCCTCTCGCAGAGATCTTTCGAGAGCAGTACCGGCGCCGCACCCTGGTAAACACAGGATTGTTGACCGTAGCCATCATCGGGCTGTGGGCGGCTGCCGTCTATGAGCCGACGGCGATAATCAC
>Ga0181520_10000721_pt1 | contig 71484 bp, 69 predicted proteins | sample PEATcosm2014_Bin_29_FD_132451 | JGI IMG/M metagenome (GOLD analysis project Ga0181520, IMG submission 132451) | Peatland microbial communities from MTU Mesocosm Facility, Houghton, MI, USA - PEATcosm2014_Bin02_30_metaG | ecosystem: Environmental > Terrestrial > Soil > Wetlands > Peat | place... | reverse complement strand
GCCCGCCTCCGCTTCACCGGCCGAGGCCAGAATCAATCAGAACCTGGCTCTCGGCATAACCAAAAACAGCAAACAGCAAGTGCGCCAAACAGAAACTGTCTCAACTTAGGGGGTCACCCCAGTGGTGTTTTGGCGCACATTTGACGTGTTTTGCGGCGCTTTTCGTCGCTGTAGACCTACGGGTAGATACGATGCAGGGTACGGGCGAAAGGGATGGTCTCGCGAACGTGGTCAAGCCCGCAGATCCAGGCGACAACGCGCTCAATGCCCATGCCGAATCCAGAGTGGGGCACGCTGCCGTAGCGGCGGAGATCGAGATACCACTGGAACGCCTCTTTGGGCAGGTTGTGGCTCTCGATGCGCTCGTTCAGCAGCTCGAAGCTGGAAACGCGCTGCGAGCCGCCTATGATTTCGCCGTAGCCCTCGGGAGCGAGGACGTCCACGCACAGGGCGAAGCGCGAGTCCTGGGGATCGGGCTCCATGTAGAAGGCCTTTACCCCAGCCGGGTAACGGTGAACCATGACCGGACGGTCAAACTGCGAGCTGAGCCAGGTTTCGTCGGGCGAGCCGAAGTCGCTTCCGTAGACGAAGGGAGCCTCAAGGTGGCCGTCCTTGTGGGCCTGGTTGAGCATCTCCGCGGCGTCGTCGTAGCGCAGGCGCGGAAAGGGCGCTTGGATGGCTTCAAGCTTCGCGCAGTCGCGGCCGATGACCTCAAGCTCGGGAGCGCGATTTTTCAGAACGCTTTGGACAATGTGGCCGAGGAAGTTTTCGGCGAGCTCGAGCAATCCGTCGAGGTCCATATAGGCCACTTCAGGCTCGATCATCCAGAACTCGGTGAGGTGGCGGCGGGTCTTGGACTTTTCCGCGCGGAAGGTGGGCCCGAAGCTGTAGACCTTGCCCAGGGCCAGGGCGGTGGACTCGACATAAAGTTGGCCGCTCTGGGTCAGGTAGGCGGTGTCGCCGAAGTAGTCCACCGGGAAGAGGGTGGAAGTGCCCTCGCAGGCGGCGGGGGTGAGGATGGGCGGGTCGGTGCGGATGTAGCCGTTCGAGTCAAAGTACTCGGCGGCGGCGCGCATGATTTCGGCGCGGATGCGCAGGATGGCGGACTGGCGCGGGGAGCGGACCCAGAGGTGGCGGTGCTCCATGAGGAAGTCAACGCCGTGCTCCTTGAGGGTGATGGGGTAGGGATCAGACTCGGGCACGCGCTGGACGATCTGAATGTCTTCAACGTCGAGCTCGAAGCCGCCGGGGGCGCGCTTGTCGGCCCGCACCTTTCCCCGGACGATGACGGAAGACTCCTGGGTGAGGCTCTTGAGCGCCTCAAAGACGTTTGCGGGCACGCTTTTGACGTGGGCGACGCCCTGGATGGTTCCGGTGCCGTCGCGAAAGATGGGAAAGAGGAGCTTGCCGCTTTCGCGGAGATTGTAGAGCCAGCCATGGAGGGTGACGGACTGGCCCTCATGGCGGCCGAGGTCCGCAATGGTGGCGTCGGGAGCGGGTACCTGGACAGAGGTGGTTTCTTCGGGCATGGGGGTTTGCGCTTTCCTGCGGCTGGAGTGATCGGACCTATTAGGATAACGCGGGGCGGGTTGGAGCGCTGTGCCGGAGGGAACGCGCTTGCGTTGGGGCCGGCCTCAGGGGCGGTCTGTCGCGTTGAATTGAGGCCTTTTTACAGCATGAGTGAGGTTGTGTGCTGATGTGCGAGGATCGCCGGGAGTTTCGCCTCCCGGCGTAACTCCCTGCCGCGATTCGGGCTGCTCAAGAGGACAACTGGTCTGCGGTTCCCGGCGAATCAGCGGCTGCGCGATGGCGCTACGACCGATCTGGATGAAGGACGGCGGGGAGGGCATGGATGAGGCTCGGGTAGGCGAACTGGAATCCGGCGGCGGCGAGCCTGGCGGGGTAGACGCGGGCGCTGGAGAGCAGGAGCTCGTCGACCATGGGGCCGAAGGCGAGGCGAAGGGCGAAGGCAGGGACAGGGAGAATGGCCGGGCGATGGAGCAGGCCGGCCAGGATTCGGGTAAATTGGGCGTTGGTGACGGGGTTGGGCGCGGTGAGGTTCACGGGGCCGGAGAGATTCTGAGAGTCAAGCAGGAAGAGGATAGCGGCAAGGACATCGGCGAGCGAGATCCAGCTCATGAACTGGCGGCCGCTGCCGAGACGGCCTCCGAAGCCGAAACGGAAGATGGGCAACAGACGGGCGAGGGCGCCGGGACCGGGGCCGAGGATGACACCGAAGCGAAGATGGAGAACGCGGATGCCGGCGTCGACAGCGGGCTGAGCGGCCGCTTCCCATTCCTGGCAAAGATTGGCGAGAAAACCGGAGCCGGGGAGAGAGGTTTCGTCGAGGAGGGCTTCGCCGCGGTTGCCGTAGATGCCAACGGCGGAGGCGACGAGGAGCGTTTTTGGGGGACGGCGGAGGCTGGCCAGGGTGGTGGAGAGGACGCGCGTGGAGAGGATGCGGCTAACGGCGAGTTCGCGGGCGTAGTCCTCTGTCCAGCGGTGGGCAGCGAGGTTGGCGCCGGAGAGATGAATGGCGGCGGAAAGATCTTCAAGCCCCTCAACGTGAGCGATGGCGGGGGTGGCGGTGAAGTCCCACAGGAGCTGGTTGGGAAGGGTGGGGGCAGAACGGACCAGCTGCAGAACAGAGGCATTCCGCGCGGACAGGGAACGACTGAGAGCTGCGCCAAGCATGCCAGAGCCGCCCGTCAGGAGGTACCGGGGCGATTGGGGATCCGCGTGCGGGGGAGCTATGTGCTTTCCTCCTGATGAATACAATATCGGAGACGCCCAAGGCCCAGTTTAGCAGGAGCTAAATTTTTTTTGATCTGGACAATAAATTGTCGCTGGGCGCATCCTAGTTCTAAGGAGCTGTCCACAAACCGGTTTCCTCGCGATGATGGAGTGGGAGAAACGATGGAAATCTTCCCTCAGGGGCTGAAGCCCGCGATCTTTTTGTTGCACTTGCGGCACGACTGAAGTCGTGCACTTTCAAAAACGCTGCCTCATGCGGAAGTTTGTGGACAGGTTCTAAGTGCCAGGGGGGAGAGATGAGCAACGCGCCCGAGGTAATGAGCGAAGAGACGCAGAAGACGCAGGCCGACCCGGAGACCGCGGAGCGATTTATTGCGGAAAAGCGGATCGGCGAGCGGATTCGGCGGCTGCGATTGAAGAAGTCAATGGGGCTGGTGGAACTGGGTAGACACACGGGGCTCTCGGCAAGTTTTCTTTCGCAGCTTGAGACGGGCCGGGTGGTGCCGACGCTGCGCAACCTGGCGCGGATCGCGATGGTGTTTTCAAAGGACCTGTCGCATTTTTTCGAAACCGAGCCGACGGCGATCTTCCGCATCCACAGACAAAAGGATCGAGTGCGTCTGCCGCAGACAGGCGTAGAGCCGCCCACGTATTTCTTCGAGAGCCTGGGGTACATGGTTCCCGACCGGCACATGGACCCGTATTTTGCCGAGTTCATTCCCATGGCCAGGACGCCGGAGCCCAGGGCGCACATGCATCCCGGATACGAGTTTCTCTACGTGCTGGATGGAGAGCTGGAACTGCGGCACGGGGACCAGGCGTGCACCCTGGACGCGGGTGACGCTGTGTATTTTGACTCGGGGACGCCGCACTCCTACCAATGCGCGGGGAAGCGGGCTGCGCGGGTGATTATTGTGACCATGCACCAGGCACCGCAGGCGGTTCCGATGCGGGCGGTGAGTACGCCACCGGGGCCGCGGGCAACGCCGTCGGGTGCGAAAGCGAACGGCGCGGAGGAGAGGGCGGGCGAACTTTAAGGACGCGCGGCGGACGAAGCTATCTGTCTCATCCGCGGGGTTCTCAATCCGGGAAGAGGTTGGGCAGGAGGTCAGCTCCGCGACATCGATTACCCTTCCGCGCGCAGGGTGAAGATTGTGATCTCCGGCGGACAATCGAAGCGAAACGGGAGCATGATGGCGCCGAGGCCACGATTGACGTAGAGTTGCAAGCTGCCCAATTGGAAGAACCCCTCGACATATTTTCTACCCATCTTGGGCACCACCAGAGCACCTACGAGCGGCAGGCGAATCTGACCTCCATGGCTGTGGCCGCTGAGCATCAGGCCGACGGCCTGGCCCGCGGGAGACGTCAGCAGGGGATCGGCGTAGTCGGGGCCATGGCACAAGAGCACAATGGGTTCATGGGGCTGATTGCGGATCGATTTGGGGATAGCCATGTCTGGATTTGGATGGCCGTCGAGAGGATCGTCCAGCCCGGCCAGCCAGAATCTGCCGCCGGGTCGCTCGATCGGCAGGCTTGCGTTTCTGAGGACGGCGATTCCGTTGGCGATGAGCGCTTCGGAGACTTGGGGCGCCCCGACATCGATGTCGTGGTTGCCGAGCACGGCGTAACGCGCCTTGCACTCAAGGCCGTTAAGAATATTAGCGCATTGCCAGGCTGCGCCGCGGGCAAACCTTGTTGAACCGAGCTTTCGGCCGAATTTGGCGGTCACGAAATCGCCTGTCAGCAGCACGGCGTCAGGCTTGTTCTGGTTGATGAGGCTGATGGCATGGCGAAGGAAGAAAGGCTCAGTGAATTCATCCATGTGAATATCGCTGACTTGCGCCAGGCGCATGCCGTCAAACGCGGCCGGCAGCCCGCGAAGGTAGACGTCGCGCCGGGTGACCTCGATCCAGTGGCGCTCAATCTCGCTTGCATACAGCACTACACCGGCGGCGCTGTAGAGGCCAGCTTCAAGAAAGCTGCGCCGGCTCCAGAGCTGGTTGGAAGGAGGGAATGAAGAAGGCATACTCTGTTGTGTCCAATATATCCTGAATGCGAGCCCGTCGAAAGACGTGGCCAAAGGCGCCTGCAAGAACGTGGGCTGCCCTGCGGAGAAGTTTCGAGGCGATTCTTCGGGACGGGGCACCTGTTGCGGGCTGTTAGAGCCTGTTGTGAACTATAGGGTGGGGAGTGGGGCCAGGCACGGCAATAGCCGAGCTTTCATGCGAATGCTTTAGTTTGCCATGAGGGTTGGCCCACCGGTTGCGACTACTCCGGCAGCTTGCGGGAGGCAGGCTTAAGTTTGGCCTCGACGATGGCTTCCGCGGCCTGGACGGCCTGTTCGAGCGTCATGTTGGTTGAATCGAGCAGGACGGCGTCGGAGGCGGGCCTGAGCGGCGAATCGGAGCGGTTCCGGTCACGCTGGTCGCGGGCGCGGAGGTCGGCGATGACCGATTCAGGCTGTACCTCGGAAGGTCGTCCGCCCTGGCCGAGCTGATCATAGCGGCGCAGGCCGCGCACTTCAGGCGCCGCATCGAGAAAGATTTTGACTTCGGCATGGGGAAAGACAACGGTGCCGATGTCGCGGCCCTCCATGACCACGCCGCCGCCAGCGCCCAATTGCTTCTGCCGGCCGACCATCCAGGCGCGAATAGCGGGAAATATGCTGACGCGCGAGGCCGCGTCGGTGACGATTTGATTGCGGAGCAGGCCGGTGACGTCTTCGCCGTCGAGCAGGACGCGGTTCTCGTCCTTGCCCGGCTCGAGATGAATGGTGGTTAGGGCGGCGAGCGATTGCAGGCCGGCTGCGTCGTCCAGAGGCAGGCCGGCGCGGAGGGCCTTGAGAGCGAAGGCACGATACATGGCGCCGGTTTCAAGGTTGAGAAGGCCGAAATGGCGGGCCAGATGCCGGGCAATCGTGCTTTTTCCGGCACCGGCCGGCCCGTCAATCGCAACGATCATCTTTCGGCCCGATCCAGGGTTCCGGCCCGGCTGAAGGGACCGAAAGGGGCTTTCTTCCAGGCTCATCCGCGCTTCTTCGGGCTTGGCTTGCGGGGGGCGGTAAAGCCAAAGCGCTTGCTGTTGCCTGCCTTGGCGCTGGCGGTTAGCGCGGGCTTGCGGCCGTTACGCGACGAGGTGCGCGCGTCGGGCCGGGCATCTTTCCTCGGGGCACTGGCGCCGCGGAGAAGGCTGCCACTGCGAGTTCCAGCGCCGGAGTTGGCTATGGGCTTGCCTTTGCGCTGGCCAAGGGCGGCGGATTTCGTGCTTCGGGCGCTTGGGGAAACTTTGGACCCATGATTGAGCCCGTTGCCATTTCCGTTGCTATGGACGCCGTTGGCGCGAGCTCCGTTGCTTCTGGTGCCGTTGCCCGTCCCAGAAACTCCATGGGAACCGTTGCGGCTGGCGTTGGCGCTGCCGCTCGATTTCCACCGAGCAGAGGCGGCCCGACCAGAGGAAGCGCGGCCGCCTGCCGTTCTGCCGGCTGGCACCCTGCTGCCTGACGACGTCTGCCCGGGCTTACGGTCGCGTGCATGAACCGCCGGACGGGTGAAACGGGGCCGTGGAGCTGACGGCTTTGAGGCCGCAGCCTGCTTGTGCGGCGTAGAGATGCGGGGTGCGCGGGCTTCAGGCGATTTCAGAGGCAGGGCGGGTTCAGGAGACGCCTGGATCGGCAGCGGAACGGCGTGATCGTGGTGCTCCTCTTCGTGGTCATGCTCGTGTTCATGGGAGTGCAGGAAGTAGGCCGATGCGGGCATGGAGGAACTGGCGTAGATGGTGGCGGGGACTGCAAACTCGGGCAGGGTTCCGGCCACGTAGAAGTGGGGCGCATGTCCCAGCTGGATGGTGTGGACCTGACGGGTGGCGACCAGTCCGCGCAGGACTTCGCGGATCTTGCTGCGGGCCGTGAGCGGGGCCAGAAAGAGCTCGACCTCTTCCATGCTTGCGGCGATAACCGCCTGCAGGTAGATGGAGGCAAGGACGGAGATGGCGGTGACCTGTGAGGTAGACGCGCCTTCGGCAATGGCCTTCTGGAAGCGGGTGCGCAGGAGCTGCCATTTGGCTGTCTGGCCGGGAGCCGCAATGACGGGGATGATGCGCAACTGCTGCCAGAGCTCAGTGATGGCGCGAAGAACGGCGGTCTCAGTGACTTCGCGGCCCAAGGCAAGCTTGAGCGAGGGGATGGTGGTGTCGCCCGCTTCAAGGAGTTTGTAGGCCTGGACGGCCAGTTGAGAAACCTGGCGCGAGCCGGTGAGCTGGGGGTTACGACGCCAGTCGCGATCGCCGCGCAGGGCATAGACGTAGGGAAGGACCCATGCCGCCACAACAAAGTCGGGGTGCTCTCCGGGTTGCCCGAGCAGGTTCAAGCGCACGGCCACGCCGTCCAACTCCAGGCGCACGAGCAACTCTTCGGCGAGTGTAACGTGTTTAGGATCAGGGGTTGGATTGCGATGACCCGCTACGGCTTCAACAAACGAAGGCGCGACAAAAGAGGAAAACTGCCTCCTGGGCAGAAAAAGACACAAGCCAGTCTCTTCGATCCAGGTCCGGGCGTCCTCAAGCGTGAGCGTCCCGTGTCCGTTCAGGCGCATCCTTTCGGAGCGCGATGCTTCCAACTGTTCTGCTGTCAAAGAAAAACCTCACTTCCAGGCTGGCGATCTGGCATGTTTCTGGAATTCCGCAGGTCGCCCGAGTTCTTGTTGGGCCGCGCTACGGGGGGGTAGCGGCGACCGGACTCTATGGCCTCACCTCAAAATGTTTCAAGAAAACGCTGCGCGCCGGGCTGTCCGCACTCCTGAGAGTGACCGCAGCCGACTACCCATTCATTCTAAATGCGAATTAGATTCGATGGAAGGCCCGCTGAATATCCTTCCAAGAATACAGCAAAGCTATTGGACGTCCATGGGGGCAACTAGTTGGGTGTTCGGTGCGGGCAAGTTCGGTCAGTAACCACTCCATGCGGGCGTGGTCCAGGCGGGTGTTCACTTTGATGGCCGAATGGCAGGCAATGGAGGCGGCAATTCGCGTGCGGAGTGTTGTAAGATCCTCATTCTGGATGATTTCATCCGAGGCTTCAGAGGACTGTTCAATCACCTGGGCCAACATGAGCTCCAAAGCTGCCCCCTCGAGGCCCACGGGTGCGGATTTGAGCGCAAGTGTTTGAGGACCAAAAGGTTCTATCTCAAAACCGTTACGTTCGAGCTCTTTGGCGATGGAGGCAAAGACGACCATCTGCTGAGGCTTCAATTCCACCAGCAGGGGCATGAGTAACCTTTGGCGCTGCACCTTTTCGATCTGCCGGTCGCGCAAAATTTTTTCAAAAAGAACGCGCTCGTGGGCCACATGCTGGTCAATGATCCACAATCCGTCGTCGCCAGTGGCCAGAATGAACGACTCGCGGAGCTGTGCCAGGGGTTTGAGGGAGCCCAGATGGTTGAGATTGGCGGCTGCCTGTTCGGCCTCGACCAGGGCTGTGGGGCGGGTGGGGCCACTGGTTTCGCGGTTTGGAGGCAAGTTACCGGGCCCAAGGATGCGATTTCCAGAGCTGGAGGCTTCGGCGGGCCGAAAAAGCGCCGCTGCGGCCTCGCCCCAGGCCTCGCGATCGAAGGCAGCCGGTCCAAAGCCGGCCGTAGCGGCGTCCGGGGCAAACGGGAGGCTGCCTGGGACCGGCGATGGCTGACGCGGAGTCAGCCGGAAGGACTCGGTGTCGATCCGGGCCGACAGCAAGGCTTCGAGATCGGAGTCCGGTGGCAGCGGAGGGTTGGCGCCCTGAGGTAAGCCGGGCAGGGGCGAGGCAGCAGGCGGCATGAGCGACGGGCTGGCTGTGGGTTGCGCGTCAAGAGCGGCCAAGAAGCCGGCCGCGGGACGCGCCTTGATGAGCGCCGTGCGAAGGCTGTCGCGCACAAAGTCGTGGATGTGGTTCTGCTGGCGAAAGCGGACCTCGGTTTTGGCCGGATGCACGTTCACGTCGACCTCTTCGGGAGGCATCTCAAGGAAGATCAGGACGACGGGAAAGCTGGTGGGCGGAATTACGTTGCGATAGGCCTCAGTGATGGCGTGCATTAACAGGCGGTCGCGGATGAGGCGCTTGTTGACAAAGATATAGATGGAGTTGCGATTGAGTTTCTGCAGCTCAGGCTTGGAGAAGAAGCCGGTGAGGCGGAGCGTGCCGGGGGCGCGGACGGGTTCGTCGGGGTCCTTCTTCCAGGGGGGCGGCTCGGGCAGGCCGGCACGCGCGAGGGGCGCCTCGGCGGCCACGGGCAGCAACTGGCCCAAGGTGTCTTTGCCAAAGACCTGGTAGATGCGCTCGGCGGTGCGCGTGACCGGGGGAGCGGAAAGGATGGTGTGGGTGGCCGAGACCAGCTCGAAGTGCTTTTCAGGATGGGCGAGCGCGTAGTGGGTGACCAGGGCCGTAACGTGGGCCAGCTCAGTGGACTCGGCGCGGAGGAATTTGCGCCGGGCCGGAGTGTTGAAGAAGAGATCGGCGACCGCGATGGTGGCGCCGCGAGGCAAAGCCGCGTCGTCCACGTGGAGGATTTTGCCTCCGGCAATCTCGATGCGGGTTCCGGTAGATTCCTCGCCGGTGGCCGTATCGAGTGTGACGCGGGCAACGGACGCGATGGAGGGCAGCGCCTCGCCTCGAAAGCCAAGCGTGGCAATCGAGAGCAGATCGTCCGCAGTGCGCAGCTTGGAGGTGGCGTGGCGCTCGAAAGCCAGCAGGGCGTCGTCGCGGTTCATCCCGTGGCCGTCATCGGCAATGCGGATGAGCTTGCGCCCGCCGGCCTCGACCTCGACGCGGATGCGGCTTGCGCCGGCGTCCAGCGCGTTCTCGAGCAGCTCCTTGACCACCGACGCAGGCCGATCTACCACCTCGCCGGCGGCGATCTGGTTGGCAACCTGGTCGGAAAGAATGCGGATGCGGCCCATCAGGATTGAGAGTAAATCAAAGTGCGAGAGCTGGAAGATCAGGAGGATCGGGCAGGAGGGGTGGGTGGCGAGAGAAGGATCTCAAAACCGGAAAATGCCGCACAGGAGCGGCATCTCGCGGTTAGACGAAGAGGGGGCGGAGCGAGGTGATTTAGATGCCTACGCCGAACTCGCCGGCCTGCTGCTCGCCGGCGTTGGCGTAAAAGTCATAGGGAGTGCGCTTCTTGAACTTTGAGCGGCTGCGCAGTTCGGAGCCGAGAAAGATGCCGAGCGCAGCAACAGCCATGCCAATGGAGAACCAGCCGATGAGCTTGAGCGTGCGCGAGCTTTGCTTTTCTTCGCCTGCGACTTCTTCGGCGGTCACTGGAGTTTCAGAATCGTCAAACATCACGGGGGGAGCCTCCTGCACCACCATGATACCGCAGTTTTGGTTTGACTGGCCCACATCGCGGGTCGCGATTGTGGTGGATTTGTCTACTGGATTGGTTCGATCCGGGAAAGCCACTCTGATTTTTCCAGATCGGGAAGGAAACTGGCGCGGAATGAGTTGGAGGCAAGCTGGCGCAGCTCGTCGCGGGTGAATCCTTGCAGCGTGTGCGCAAGCAGGTACTCGTTTTCCAGGTTGGAGCCGAAGAAGGCCGGGTCGTCAGAGTTGAGCGTGACCAACAGGCCTTGATCGAAGTAAGTGCGCAGGGGATGCGCGGCAAAGGAGGCGCAGACGCCTGTGCGGACATTGGATGTGGGGTTAAGCTCAAGCGGCACGCGACGCGCTTTCAGCTCCAGGAGGAGTTCACGGTCCTGAATCGCCGAAAGTGCGTGTCCGATGCGCTCCGAGCCGATGGCGAGTGCTTCGCGAATGGCCTCGGGGCCGGTGGTTTCGCCGGCGTGGTTGGTGAGCCGCAATCCAGCGGCCTGGGCCTCCGCATAAAGGAGGCGGAAGGGCTCGGAGCCTCTCTGGCGCTCATCGCCGCCAAGGCCGATGGCGATGATGGAGGGGTAGTACCGGCGCATTTCCGCTGCCTTGCGGAAGACGCGGTCCGCCTCTTCGACGGAGAAGTGGCGGACCGCATCGAAGATCCAGAGGATGGAGAGGCCCAGCTCACGGGCTGCCCGCTCTCGGGCGCGTTCGAGGCCCTCGAAGATGGGCTCGAAGGCGCGGGGATCGAAGTTGCGCCACATGTAGATGACGCCCACGGAGATGAACACCTCGGCGTGGACTACGCCCTGCCTGGCCAGACCCTCCATCATGCGCCAGGCGACCAGCTCGTAGTCTTCAGGGGTGATGAGGCGGCGGGTGACGGCTTTAAAAGCTTCAATGAAGCCGGTGAAGTCGTCGAAGCGGTAGTAGGCTTTCGCCTCCCGGAGCGTCATGGGCCGAGTGTCGTGGCGGGCACTCAGGTCTCTGAGCGTGACGGGCGTGATGGTGCCCTCGAGGTGCAGATGCAGCTCGGCCTTGGGCAGGCGGCGGATGAAGGCTTTCATCTCCTGCATGATTCAAGTCTACCGCTGGGGCGCAAACTCAGAACGGTGGCGGCTGTAGAAGAAGTAAATCAGCAGTCCGGTGAGGAGCCAGGCGAAGAAGGCCATCCAGGTCATCACTTCGAGGCCCATCATGAGCACGATGCAGAAGATGATGCTGAGGACCGGAAACAAGGGTCCCAGCGGGGCGCGGAAGCCGCGGGGGCGCTCCGGCTCGCGATAGCGCAGAATGAGCACGGCGATGGACACGAGCACGAAGGCGAACAGCGTGCCGATGTTGGAGAGGTTGGAGACGGTGCCGATATCGAGCAAGCCGGCGGGGATCCCGACCACGAAGCCCGCGACCCAGGTAGACACGGCCGGGGTGCGGAACTGGGGATGGATTCGGCTGAACACGGTGGGCAGCAGGCCGTCGCGGGACATGGCGAACCAGACGCGCGCTTGGCCCAACTGGAACACCAGAATGGAAGAGACCATTCCCATGAGCGCACCGGTGAGGACAAAGAGGCGCACCCAGTGGAGCCCGCCACCGCCGGGCAACAGCGAGAGCCTCTTGAGCGCATTGACCACCGGCGCCGCATCGCCCATGACCGATTGCCAGGGCACGATGCCGCTGAGCACAATGGCAACCCCGCCGTAAAGGATTGTGCAGGCGACCAGCGTGGCCAGGATGCCGATGGGCATGTCGCGTTGCGGATTTTTGCATTCCTCGGCCGCTGTCGACACCGAATCGAATCCGATGTAGGTGAAGAAGATAATCGAGCCGCCCGTCAATACGCCGGTCCAGCCGTTGGGCATGAAGGGATGCCAGTAGTGCGGCTTGATGAAGCTGGCGCCGGCAAACACGAAAACGAGGATGGCCGCGATCTTGACCAGAACCATGATGTTATTGGCGCGCGCTGACTCGCGAATGCCGCGCACCAGGATCACGGTGAGAATCATTACCACCAGAAAGGCAGGAACGTTAAAGCCAAAGTGCCAGCCTGGCTTGTAGAGGTCGTTGCCGGCCAGGTCCTGCAGGCCGGTGGGCAGATAGGCGGGCGAGATCCACATCAAGGGCGGGTGGAGGTTGAACCAGTCGAGCAGATCCACGATGTGCGCGGCAAAGCCCACGCTCACGCTCATGTTCGAGAACGCGTACTCGAGAATCAGATCCCAGCCGATGATCCAGGCGGCCAGTTCGCCGAGCGTGGCGTAGGTGTAGGTGTAGGCCGAACCCGCAATCGGAATCATGGACGAGAGCTCGGCGTAGCAGAGGCCGGTGAAGGCGCAGACGATGGCAACCAGCACCAGCGATAGCGCCAGCGCGGGACCGGCGCCCGGCCGCCCCGCCATGGCCGCGTGCGTCACCAGGAAATGCACCAGCGGCGTTGCCCCGATTGAGGGCTGATCGAAGTGCTGGCCGGCCATGGCCGTGCCGATGACCGTGAAGATGCCCGACCCGATCACGGCGCCGATGCCGAGCGCCGTCAGCGACCACGGCCCCAGGCTCTTCTTCAGCGAGTGCCCAGGTTCTTCCGAGTCCCGGATGAGCTTGTCGATCGACTTGCGGGCAAGCAGTTGGCTGGCCAGGTCAGTTCTCCTCACGCCGGCGGGCGGATCTTTTGCCCGCAGAAGTCTGTCACAGAATACAGTGCATCTGGAAGGGAGGGAGCCGGTAAGGCAGCTTCCAGCTACCAGTCTCTCGCTCTTTTCGTCCGGCGGCGGGTAATCCCCTTACCTTGGCAAGAACGGGTTGGCAGCCAGGAGCTGGTAGCCTTTTTAGCGCTTCGACTGGCCGCGGGCGAGCTTTTTGACCTTCTTCTTCTTTGAGCCGCGCGGTTCAGTGCGCTTGGCCTTGGGGGCAGCTTTCTTGCGCGCGACACGCTTGAGCTTCTTACGTTCCAGCTTATCTTCAACTTTGGTGGTGTCTGCCACGTGTAACCTCTTTCCCTCGAATCTCTTCACTGTTCCCGTATCCCGGGTTGTGCGACCTTAATGGTAACAGGGAATTAATCTGCGCAAAAGCGGCCGTGGTGCGGTTTATCTGTGCTCCAATGCGCATTTCGGGCTGAATGCAATCGATTCCGGCGTACAATCGAGGCAGACAAGAATTTGATCCGCCTGCTCGGCTCCGGCCGTTCTTTCGCTTCTGACGAGCTCCGCACCCCACGTAACCCCACATTGTTTGCCGGAGTCCGTCTAATGCGTTCCACCAGAATTCACCAAGCCCTCGCGCAGGGAATGAACCGATTTGAAGTCTGCCAGCTCGTCTCAAAGGGCGTAAAAGCCACCCACAAGACCGGTTCCCGATTTGAGGATTCGATCAACGAAGTGCTCAAGTTCCTGGGCACTCACGAGAGCACGAAGGCGGGGATGCACCCGGCCATTCCGCAGGTGAGCGTGAAGAGTCTTAAGCCGGCGGCCTAACAGCCCCGGGGGCGCCAGAGATAGCCCAAACGCACGAGAGGGACGGCTGATTGGCCGTCCCTCTCGTTGTCTGATTCCGAATCGTGGTTCGATTCTGAATGTTCTAAAGCTGCGCGGGTTGGTTAGATAACCTGCACGTTCTCAGCCTGCCAGCCCTTGGGGCCCTTGGTGACGTTGAACTGGACCTTCTGGCCTTCCTGCAGCGAACGGAAACCGTTCGATTGGATGGCGGTGTGATGGACGAAGACGTCTTCGCCGTTTTCACGGCTCAAAAAACCAAAACCCTTGGCGTCGTTGAACCACTTAACTGTGCCTTGTTCCATGGTGTTGCTCCTCTTACTGATTGATTTACCGCACGAACGCAATGTGGAAGTGTTTGCGTGTGGAGCGGTAACTCGGAACAGGCAAGTACTTCAGATCGAATTCTACGATTAGATTGAGTGTAGCACGGAATGGTCAAAGAGCTAAATCTCTTCAGAGGAGAGAGAAAATGGGAGCCGCGCCGGGGGAAACTAGACACGGGCGTCAGGGCCGGGGCTGGACAGTGACGTGGATCGCTGCAGAAGGGTCCAAGACCGGGATAAGCTCGAGGCCGTTGTGAGGTGGGCTTGAGGGAAGCGTTAGGGAGCAACGACAAAGCCGGCGGTGCACCTGGCGGGGACAAGAGGAAACGGGTTCTGGCCGTCAACCCTGGATCGACCTCGACCAAGCTCGGCTTGTATACGCGGGATGGCGCGGAGTGGGTGCGAACCATCCGGCACGGCGACGAGGAGTTGGCGAGATTCGGCGGGAGGCCGATGGTGGCGCGGCTGGAGTTTCGGGTGGCGATGATTGCGCAGGCGCTAGAGGAGGCGGGCTACGCAGGCGGCGGATTGGCGGCGGTTGCGGGGCGAGGCGGCCTGCTGCCACCGATTCCATGCGGGACCTACCTGGTGGACCAGGCGATGGTGGAAGAACTCCACCGTGCGCGGCGCGGCGAACATGCTTCAAACCTGGGCGCATTGCTGGCGCTTCGGTTTGCCGAGGCTGCGGGAGTGAACGCCTACATTGTGGATCCGGTGACGGCCGACGAGTGGCAGGAGTGCGCGCGGCTGTCGGGCTCGCCGCTGATCGAGCGCTCCCCGATCGGGCATGTGCTGAATACCCGGGCGGTGGCGCGGCGCTATGCGCGGGAAAAGGTCCAGCGGTATGAGACTCTGCGCCTGATTGTGGCGCATATGGGCAGCGGGATTACCGTCTCAGCGCATCGCGAAGGCCGCATGATCGACAGCAACACGATTGAGGAGGGACCCTTCGGCCCAGACCGCTCCGGTGGGCTGCCGGTGCGGGCATTGGTCAAGCTGTGCTTCAGTGGCCGCTTTGCGCAGAAGGAGATGGACCACAAGGTGTTTGGCGGCGGCGGGGTGTTTGCCTATCTGGGTACGCGGGATTTGGAGGAAGTAGAGAGGCGCATCGATGCAGGCGACTGCGAAGCGGCCCGGGTTCTGGAGGCCATGGTCTACCAGATTGCCAAGGAGGCGGGGGCGATGGCGGCCGTTCTGGAGGGCAGGGTGGACGCGCTGCTGCTGACCGGAGGCATGGCGCACTCCCCGCGCGTTGTGGAGCGACTGCACGGGTATCTGGAATGGATCGCGCCGGTCCGCGTGTATCCGGGCGAGGACGAGTTGCAGGCGCTGGCCGAGGGCGTTTTCAGGGTGCTCGATGGCGAAGAACGCGCAAAGCGGCTGGAAGAAGAGGTGAGGAAGCCGGCCCAGGCTAGCGCGCCGAGGGAGCCACTGGTGCTGGGGATTGAATGAGGGCTGCGTCAGCTTAAATCGCGTTCGCAGGACTATTTGAGTGACGTAAATCACATTCAGCGAGGCAATTTTCGGGCGAAGATGCTGAATCACAGTAAAAGGGGCCCGTGTTATGGATGCAGCGAAGTTGCTCTTGAGGTTGATGGAGATTGAGAGGGCTATGGAAAAGCATGAAACGCCGGGCGTCCGCTCGATGTTGATCGATGCCCAGAATCTTGCTCTTCAGCTGTATCGCGACAGGCTTGAAATACTGAACGAGAACGTGAGACTTCGGGCCGATGCGCTGGCGGTTCTTGTCCGCGTCGACGATCCCGTAGCGACGATCGATTGCTAACATGCACTTGGGACAAAATCGATTCCTCGCACGGCAACGTGCGAGTGACTCCCCGTGTAGCATCGATGCATGGCGCTGGTTGAGGTAAATTCGGTCTCAAAGAGCTATGCGCGCCGCGCCGGCCTGCGCAGTGAACCGAGGATGGTGGTCGAGAATGTGAACCTGACCATCGAAGCCGGCGAGACGCTGGGACTGGTGGGCGAGTCGGGCTCAGGCAAGACGACGCTGGCTCGGATGATCCTGGGGCTGGTGAGGCCCAGCGGCGGATCGGTTTGCGTGGGGGGCGTAGATATTTTCAGCGCCTCGGCCGACGAGCTTCGCGGCGTGCGCCGCCAGATGCAGCCTGTGTTTCAGGATCCCTACGCGGCTCTTAATCCACGGATGAACGTGCTTGAAATTGTTACCGAGCCCCTGCTGATCCATCGCAGCGACGCCAGCCTCGAGCGTGCGTCGAGCGGCCAGGAACGCCGGACTGCGCTGCGCTCAAAGGCCATTGAACTGCTCGGCGAGGTAGGGATGGATGAGTCGGCACTGGGACGGCATCCACACGAGTTCTCAGGAGGCCAGCGGCAGCGCATCAACATTGCACGGGCGCTGGCTCTGCGGCCGCGGCTGCTGATCCTGGATGAGCCGGTTTCAGCGCTCGATGTGAGCGTGGGCGCGCAGATCGTGAACCTGTTGCGCGGGCTGCAGCGCGAGCACGCCCTGACCTACCTCTTTATCTCCCACTCCATGCCGCTGGTGCGCTATTTGAGCACACGCATTGCCGTGATGCAGCGCGGAAAGCTGGTGGAAACGGGCGAGGCGGAGGCGCTCTGCGCCCATCCGAGCGAGGCCTACACGCGACAGTTGATTGCGGCCACGCCGGAGTTGCCCTCGGGCGTGGCTTGAGCGCAGCCGCACAATTCCCGACCTATTTCGGCTGTTGCTGAGCAGGCTGGGGCTGAGCAGATTGCGGCTGGGCCGACGGCGCAGCTTGAGGCGTAGCGGGCTGGGTCTGAGCGGGCTGCGGCCTTGGTGCGCCTCCTGGAGGCATTGTGTGCATTCCGCCCATCGATGGATGGTTTGGCATGGTGGGCATGTCGAGGACATCCACCAGCTCCACATCGAAGATCAGGTCGGCCTGGGGAGGAATTCCAGGATGCGCAGGGTCAGGGCCCGGGCGTCCAGCCTCGCCATAGGCCAGTTGCCAGGGGATAAAAATGCGGCGCTTGCCTCCGATCCTCATGCCAATAAATCCGGTGTCGAACCCCGGGATCACGCGGCCCATGCCCTGCGGAAACGAGATGGGTTGAGGATCACCGATCTTCACCTTGCCATCGGCGTCGCGCTCCATCTTTCCATCCTTATCGATGATCGGCTGACCGGGATGGTCATAGGAGGAGTCGAACTTACGGCCGTCGGCGGCCAGCCATCCGGTGTAGTGGACTTTATAGAGCTTTCGGGGCGTGGCCACGGCACCAGTGCCGATTTTGATGTCCTGGTAGCGCAGCGTGTAGGCCACATGGACAGGTCCCCTGACCGGCGGAATGCCGGGCGGAAGCTTGACAGTTGAGGTGGTTGCCGCGCGGGAAGCGGGCCTGGGCGCTGCTACCGAGGTGGTGACCGTGTGGGTTGCCGGCTTGGAGGGGGTGGTTTGCGCAGGTGCAGCGGCCGCAGCAAAGACCGCAGACAGCAAGGGCAACAAGATCGAAGCAGCAGGTTTCATGTTGTTTATCATCTCCCAATAGGGTATAGCTTTTGGACGAGGCAATAGGCGATTGCGCTTTCGTTATCCTGCAAGCAGCGCCGCCAGCAGCGCTGTTCTCGGCGCAAGATGCTCGACCACGATGGACTCTTGCGGGGCATGTGCGCCTTCGCCGACGGCGCCGAGGCCGTCGAGGGTCGGCACGCCGAGCGCGGCTGTGAAGTTGCCGTCAGAGGCTCCGCCAGTGGAGGCCTCGTCGACGGTGAATCCTAATTCAGCGGCCAGCGCCCGCGCCTTCTGGAACAGAAGGATAGTGCCGCGACCTCGCTCCATGGGAGGCCGGTTGACGCCGCCTGTCACTGTCAGCTTGCAGCGTTTGTCTCTTGCTTTGAGAGCGGCAAATTTGCGCTCGATGTGCGGGGCGTCGGCTTTGCGGGCAAAACGGACGTCCACCTCGGCCCAGGCCTTGGCGGGGATGACATTGATCTTCGTTCCGCCGCCCGCCAGGTCCACACTTACCGTCAGACCGCGCTTGAGATTGGTGAATCCGCTCACCGTCTCGACCACATGGGCCAACTCGACGAGAGCATTCGCGCCGCAGGCAAAGTCAACGCCGGCATGCGCGGCCACGCCCCGCACGTCAATCCTCCAGTCGCCCGTTCCCTTGCGCGCAGTCTTCAAGGCCAGCCCCTGCGCCGGCTCAAGCACGTAGACCGCGCCGCACTCGCCCGCAAGCTGCTCAGTGATAGGCCGGGATACCGGGCTGCCCACCTCCTCGTCGCTGTTGAGCAGCAGGATGATCTCTTTCCCGATCATGGCCGTCTCAGTCAACATTTCAAGCGCGGTCAGCGCCATGGCGACGCCTGCTTTCATGTCCAGCGTTCCTGGGCCAAGCAAGCGGCCCGCGCTTAGCCGGCAGGGCATGGTCTTGAGTGTTCCCAGAGGCCAGACAGTGTCCAGATGGCCAAGCAAAAGAACCCGTTGCGCGGAACCGGCCTTGCATTTGGGTCCAAAGCGCGCCTCAAGCACGTCGCCGAATGCGCGCTGGCGGTGAAGCTTGACGCGGCCGCCCAAAGCCCGCGCATGTCCGGCGACGAGCTGGACGCAGCCGTCAACGGCGATTTTCACGTCTGAAGGAGATTCAGCCTCCACTAATAGACGGACCAGGTGGAGGAGAGCGGGTTCCTTTTGCCGGGCCCCGGCCAGGAGGGCGCGCATGGAAACGGCAGAATCGGGGAGGGTTGGCATGGAATGAACCTTTCCTGCAAATGTGGAGCTCACAGCCTCCGTCCACGGAGCAAGAGCGCAGATTCCGTAATTTTACGACGATTCGAAGGCCTTTCCGAGTCAGGGCAGCCTATCGAAATGGTGGCCTATAATCCGCAAAGTGTGGCAAAAATACCACGGTGTAGATTTTGATCTTTGAGTCTAATCTAGCGGTTGCACGTTTTTAACGATTACTGGAGAAGTGATTTTGGCTCATCCTGCCCACCTGGAACAGACTGTTGTTGCGCCAATCGAGTTTACGGGGGTGGGGCTGCATTCAGGTGCGCAGGTGACGATGCGGCTGCTGCCCGCCCCTGCCGGGTCGGGAATTGTTTTCCGCCGAACCGACCTCGACAACTTCGAGATCCCGGCGACGGGCCGCAATGTTGCCAAAGTCAGCTACGCCACGAGCCTTATGCGCCAGGGCGTGCTGATTTCGACCACTGAACATCTTCTCTCCGCCCTGATCGGGATGGGCGTTGACAATGTCATTGTCGAGCTGGACAACCTGGAGCTGCCGATTCTGGATGGGAGCGCGCTGCCCTACGTGGAGGCGATCCTGGAGGCCGGCATCCGCACCCAGCGCCGGCGCCGCGAGACCATAAGGGTGCTGCAGGCGGTTGAGGTTCGCGAGGGCGACAAGTTTATCGGCGTTTACCCCGGAGCCGGCTACCGCATCGAGTACTCGATTGATTTTCCCGCTCCGATCGGCCAGCAGACGGCGTATATCGATCTGGCGGCCGAGACGTACGGCAGTGCCATCGCGGCGGCGCGCACCTTTGGCTACAAGGCCGATGAGAAGAAGCTGCGCGACATGGGCCTGATTCGCGGCGCGGGCCCGGACAATGCCATCATTCTCGGAAAGAATGGACCTGAGAACGGGCCCTTGCGTTTTGCCGACGAATATGTGCGCCACAAGGTGCTGGATCTTATTGGCGATCTTGCGCTGGCCGGCCGCCGCATCGAAGGTCATGTGGTAGCCGAGCGCGCCGGACACGCGATGCACACGGCGCTGGTGTCCCGGCTGCTGAAAGACCGCTCAGCGTGGGAGCTGGCTCATGTGCCGGTGGAAACTGTGCCAGCCGCGGTGGAGTCTGACGATGAAACTGTTGGCGTAGGCCTGCCGAGTCACGCTGCCAGCGCTCCATTGATGGCGGGCATCTGATCCGAAAGAACCAAATTGCTAAGTGAATAGAATCCGCATGGGCACGGGAGAGGCGAAGCTTTTGCCTTCTTCGGCCAGAACACCGGTCACCGGATCGCGTGCGAAAACGCTGACGAGGTTCGAGTCCTGGTTGGCTACCAGCATCCAACGTTCCGACGGATCGAGAACAAAGTCGCGCGGCGTCTTGCCACCGCAGCTGGAGCGCTTCATCGGAGCGAGGCGACCTGTCTCCGGGTCGCACTTGAAGGCATAGAGAAAATTGTCATCGCGATTGGCAAAGTAGACAAAGCGCCCATTCTGAGAGATCACCGTGTCGCAACCGCGCGTGGGGCCGCTGTAGCCCTCGGGGAGCAGGCTGATGCGTTTGGCCAGGCTCAGGCCTCCGTCGGCCCTGTTCCAATCGAGCACGTCGACCGTGGAGACTATCTCATTCATGCAGTAGGCTGTGCGGCCGTTGGGATGGAAGTGTAGCGTGCGCGGACCGGAGCCCGGCGCACCCTTGTAAACGCCAGCCCGCGTCATGCCCGCAGTGGCGGTGTCGGGCATGTAGATGTGGATGCAGTCGCCGCCAAGGTCGTTGATGTAGGCAAAGCGGTTGTCGGGCGAGAAAGAGGCAAAGTGGGCGTGTGCGGTGGTCTGGCGGTCAGTGTTGGGACCGTGATAGGTGTAGTGTTCGGTCCACACCGGCTTGCTGAGTTTGCCATCGGCGATCATGAAGCTGGCTGCGCTGCCGCCCACGTAGTCGGCAGCGATGAGCATTTTCCCGGTGTGATCGACGGCCACGTGGCAGGTGCCGGGGCCTGCGGAGTTCTGGGCCGTGAGCGGGCGCAAGTCGCCGTGCTCGACGCGAAAACTGGCTACTTCGCCGGTCGGTTTGCCGTTGAAAACAGACAATTCCGACGCCGAGTAAACGAATTCATGCTCGTGCGAGAAGGCTAGCCAGGCGACACTCGGTACTTTGGCAGCCACGCCGGCGGCTGTCAGTTGGCCGCTCGTTGGGTCCCAGTCATAGACCAGGATTCCGTCCGGTGCGCTGGATGCGATGAAGACGCGGCGGCGGCGGGTTCCGGCTGCGGCTGGCGAGGAACCCGAAGCTGCAGCGGCGAATCTGGTTCCGGCGGTGGTGACGAGCGTGGCGGCGGCGGTGGCTAGAAACTCGCGGCGATGGAGGTTTCTCATGGCAGAGAAATTGTCGCCGATGGTGCGTGCCCTGCGCCAGTCCAAATTGTGGTTGCGGAGATGTTCGCTTCGAGCAGAACAGGCATCGGGTGCGTTACACTCCGAATCGTTCCCAACGTCTTTTGCCGGAGCCGGGATGAAATTGCCGCTGTTGCCAGTGTTCGCGCTCGCCGCAGTCCTGGGCGCAAATGTTCAAACCGCAAGCCTGCGTGCGCAGCAAGGCGCCGCACCCGATGCCGACGCGACGTTGCGCTACGTCCACGCGGGATGGGAGAGGCTCACCCGCTCCGTGACTGACTGCAACTCGTTTGGCGACACGAAGGTTGAGAGCCAGGTTGCAGCCCAGCCAGTGCTCTATCTCCCCAGTGATTTTCTGGCGCCGCCGCAGGTGACGGCGCTCGAACGAGACTGCCGGGTGCGCGTGGCCACGCTTCCGCGGCGCATTGAAAAGCTCGGCGACGTGCGCCCTAAAGAACTGCGTGCGCCGGGCCTGCTCTATGTGCCCAATCCCTACATCGTTCCGGGCGGGCGCTTCAACGAGATGTACGGCTGGGATAGCTATTTTATTCTTCTTGGACTGGAGGCCGATCACAGAGCGGGGTTGGCCAAAGGCATTGTGGACAATTTTCTCTTTGAGATCGAACATTATGGCGCGGTGCTGAACGCCAACCGTACGTACTACCTGACGCGATCGCAGCCGCCTTTCCTAACCTCGATGATCCGCGCGGTCTTCGAGGACCCCGGCAGCTTTGCCGCTACGCCTGCCGGACGGATGGAGGCGCGCGCGTGGCTTGCGCACGCGTACGCAGTTGCGCAAAAGGACCACGCCACCTGGGACAGACCGGAGCACAAGGCGGGTACGACTGGCCTCTCACGCTATTTCGACTATGGCAACGGCCCGGTGCCCGAGATGGCGGACGACGGCACGTATTACACCGATGTGCTCCGCTGGGTGGTGGCGCATCCGCACGAAGGCGGGGATGGATACCTGGTGAAAGCATCGGAGCATCCGGATGCGGCAGAAGCGGCAAGGCTCAAGCAGACCAGTTGCGATGTAAATGCCAGCGTGGTGTGCGCGCGGGCATGGTTCGGAGGCTATCGGCTGAGCCACGAGTTTTATCTGGGCGACCGCGCCATGCGCGAGTCAGGATTTGACAGCTCGAATCGCTTCGGCCCCTTCTCGGGAGATACGCATCACTATGCGCCGGTTTGCCTGAACAGCCTGCTCTACCGTTATGAACGGGACCTGGAACACCTGGCGCTGTTGCTGGGTAACGCGCGCGAAGCGGCCCATTGGGATCGCCGCTCGCAGCAGCGCGCGGCGGCGATCCAGCGCTATTTGTGGCGGCCGAAAGAGGGCGTCTACGCGGACTACGACTTTGTACATGGGTGGCCTTCGAATTACGCGTTTATTACTTCGCTTTATCCGCTTTGGGCTGGCTTTGCGACGCGCGAACAGGCGACAGAGATGGGGGCGAAGCTGAACCTGTTTGAGCGTGTTGGCGGCCTCTCGACGGGCAACACCAACACGGGCCTGCAATGGGATGAGCCGTTCGGCTGGGCTCCCACAAACTGGCTGGCCGTCGCGGGGTTGGAGGCCTATGGGTTCCGCGCCGATGCGACACGCATCGCAGAGCACTTCGACGCGACTGTGGACGCTGGGTTCGCCGCCGATGGAACCATCCGCGAGAAGTACAACATGGTCACCGGGAATTCCGATGTGAAGGTAAGTGCCGGCTATACGGCGAATGTGATCGGCTTTGGATGGACGAATGCGGTGTATCTCAAGATGAAGGAAGTTATGCAGAAGCGGAAGACTCAACCCTAACCAGAGGGTAATTTCTCACTTGGCCGCGTCCCAGGCGCGAACATTGTCATCGGTCCCGTTCAATGTAACTCGCCTGGATAGATGAGGCGGTAAACGGCTGTCAACACGCCAGCCGCGGATAGATTCGTCGAGACAAAAGGCTGAAACTACTCCGGCAGCGACAGAGTCCCCTTTACGTTGAAGGTGCCCGTCACTGCCGGCGCAGCGGTGTTCGGCTGGCCGCCTCCCACGGAGATGGTGTAAGCGCCTTCAGCCACCACCGGCTCTCCGGCAGCGGTGACCATACTCAGGTCGCGGGGCTTCAACTCGAAGCGCACCCTTTGGCTGGCGCCTGGCTCAAGATGCACGCGCTCGAATCCGCGCAGGGCCTTCAAGGGGGCTCCCGGCACATTGGGGAAGGTGAGGTAAAGCTGGGCCACCTCGTCGCCCGCCTTTTGACCGGAGTTGGTTACCGTGACTTCAGCCACCAGCGGACGGCCCGCAGCAATCGATGGAGGAACGCTGAGGCCGCTATAACGGAAGGTGGTGTAACTCAATCCATAGCCGAAGGGATAGAGCGGGTTGCCCTGGAAGTACCGATAGGTGCGGCCCTTCATGGAGTAATCCGCGAAGGGCGGCAACTGGTCGATGCCGGTATAGAAGGTTACGGGTAAGCGGCCTGCTGGATTGTTGGCGCCAGACAGCGTCTGGGCGACGGCCGTTCCGCCTTCTTCGCCCGGATACCAGGCATCGAGAATCGCATTGGCGTGCCGGCTTGCCCAGTTGACCGCGAGTGCGCTGCCGTTGGTGAGCACCACGACCACGGGCTTGCCGGCCGTAGCCACTGCTTCGAGCAAATCCTGTTCGGGCCGGGGCAGGTCGAGGCTGGTGCGGTCTCCGCCCTTGAAGCCAGGCTCGTTGACCTGCATCTCTTCGCCTTCAAGCTCGCTGGTGATGCCCACGACGGCGACGACCACGTCTGCGTTCTTTGCCGCCTCCACCGCAGCGGGATCGACGGCGCGATCGATTTTGGCCCACATCAGACGAAGATGCGGAGCAGCGCTGCTGGTGCGGCCGTACTCGACAACCAACTGGTGAGGCTGGCCGGCTTCAAGATGGACGCGGCCGGTGAGGGTTTCAAGGCCATGCGGACTATTGGAGTTGGTTACGCGTTTGCCATCGAGCAACACGTGGATGAAGCTGTCGGTCTCGACGCCGAGATTGTAGTCGCCTGTTTCTTTGGGCGTGAGCGTGGTTTCCCAGCGCACCGTAAGGGGCTGGATGGAAGCAGCTTCAGCGGGCAAGGGCTGGGCTGCGATGTCGATGGTGGGTTCGATGCGCGTGGCCAGAGGGGCTGCGGGTCTTTGCTGATTTTCGGCTGCGATTTCGGCTGAAACGATGTCCTGCTTAAGATAGGTGACCGTCGCACCGGGCTTGCCGCCGGTGGTGAGCAGGTCAGCAGGCACGGGCCAGGTTTGCTTGCTGAGGAAGCCGGTGCCGGGCACGTAGTCGATGGTTGCGCCGGCGAACTCCTTGCGGAGGCCTTCGAGGATCGAAACGGTGTGGGTGGGGATGCCGTTGTAATTACCGAGCAGGACATGGGTCTGATCGGCCAGCGGGCCGACGACGGCGATTTTGATTCCCGACGACTTCAAAGGCAGTACGCCGTCGTTCTTAAGCAGTACGATGGACTCGTTGGCCAGCTTGAGCGCAAGCGCCCGATGCGCGGCGCTGTTCAACAGGCTCTCGTCGATCTTAGTGTAGGGGACCATTGCCGGCGGATCGAACATGCCCAGCTTCATCCGGGCAGTAAACAGCCGCACCAGAGCCGTGTCAATTTCGCTCTCCTTGAGATAACCCTGTTTGACCGCGTCGAGGTAGGGCTTGTAGTCGTGATCGTCGGTGACCTTGGCTGTGAAGTCGATGCACTCGTTGTCCATGCCGCGCTGGAGACTGATGGCTGAGCCCTCAGCCTGGGTGGGCCTGTAGTGATGACCGTCGACGATGTTGCGCACCGCACCACAGTCAGAGACGACGTATCCCTGGAAGCCCCACTTGCCACGCAATTGATCCTGAAGCAGGAATTGATTGGCGCAGGCCGGCTGCCCGTTGATGCTGTTGTAGGCGCACATCACGCTGTCAGCCTTGGCCTCAGTCACGGTGGCGCGAAATGCGGGCAGATAGGTGTCGAGCTCGTCATGCTTGCTGACAGTGACGTCAGCCTCGTGACGGGTGGGCTCAGGACCGCTGTGGACGGCGAAGTGCTTGGGGGTGGAGATGACTCGATAGTAGCGGGGATCCTCGCCCTGCATGCCGGTGACGAAGGCAACGCCCATGTGCGCGGTGAGGAACGGGTCTTCACCATAGGTTTCCTGGCCGCGGCCCCAGCGGGGATCGCGGAAAATGTTGATGTTCGGGGCCCAGAAGTCGAGACCCTCAAAGATGTTGCTATGACCGTCGCGGACATCCTGCGCATGCTTGATGCGCCCCTCGGTGCCGATGGCGATGGCCATCTGATGGATGGCAGGAGGGTCAAACGTGGCGGCAAGACCCACGGGTTCGGGAAACTCAGTGGTGCCGTCCACGGCCACGCCGTGCAGCGCCTCGCTCCACCAGTCGTAGGCCGGGACGCCAAGACGGGGAATGGCGCGCGCCTGGTTGACGAGCTGCGTGGCCTTCTCATTGAAGGTCATGCGATGGACCAGGTCGGCCGCGCGCTGCTCGGCGGGCACGCTGGGGTTCAGATAGGCAGGCTTCCCGGCGTCCTGCGCAGCCACGAGCGACGCAGCGCCCAAAATCATGAGGGCAAAGCAGGCAGTTGCAGCGGCAAGATTTAGCAGTCCAAAGCTCTTCATGGTTTCCCCTTCAGGCGGTCCGGCTTGCAGCGCGGCACTGCCTCGCTCAAAAAAAGATGCGGCCCGTCTGTCGCGCCCAACTTTAAAACGCACGGGAAGTTCCTGTCAAGCTGTGGATTCAGAAGAAAATCGGTTTATTCAGGCGTTTCCCGACTATTTGGCGGGAGAAGAAAGGCCGCATGCCGGCTGCCCGTAACCGCTGGCGCCGGTTTGCGAGTAACCTTTATCCGTTTGCACACGTAAGGATAGGCAGAAAGGCGAATGGATGCGGAACGGGTCGAGCGACGCAGAATTGAGCGAGAAGGGATTCTGCCGCGTTCCGGTCGAGGAGAGCGATGTTCTGGATCAGTTCAGCCGTGGTGATCGAGATGCATTTGAGACGCTTTTCCGACGGCATCAGAGCGCGGTCTACGGGTGGGTATTGCGCATCGCGCGCAACCCGGCAGCGGCCGAAGACCTAACGGTGGAGACGTTCTGGCGCATCTTCCAGGCACATGCGCGCTTTGATTCTGCGCGCGGATTTGCGCCCTGGGCGCGCTGCATCGCCACGCGCGTAGCGCTGGACTGGCTGCGTGCGCGGCGGCCGGAGTGCGAACTGAGCGATGTGTTGATGGCGACCCAGGTTGCGGAGGCTGTCACCGATCCTGCCATTTCCGCAGAAATTCGTCTGAAGACGGCGCAGGCCTTTGGGCGGCTGCCTACCCGATTGAGGGTTGCGGCCATACTTTCGGTTGTGGAACAGGAGCCGCACAAGGAAGTGGCCGCGGCGCTCGGCATCTCGGTTGCGGCCGTTAAACTGCGCGTGTTTCGCGCACTTCGATTGCTCAGGAAGGATCTTGAAAGACAGGGGATTACACCATGAATACACACGACGAGAACCGCACGGAACGTCTGCTCAAAGAGGTGCTTCCGCCGGTGGACCCGGAAGCCGGGCCCGGTCGCGACCTTTGGCCGGCAGTGCTGCGGCGTGTTGACCGGCTAAACCAGGCCGCACAGCCGACGATTCAGTCGAAGCCGCGCTGGGTGTGGTTCGACTGGGCCCTGGCTGGTGGCCTTGTCCTCGTCACCGTCGCATTCCCGGCGTCGATTCCTCTGCTTGTCTATTACCTTTGAACCCGCGGTGCAAGACTCCGCAAACTGTTTCCACCGTGAAGGAGAATCGCATGAATACGCATCCTTATCTCCGCGCCTATCTGGCTGGAATCTTCGTTCCCACACTGGTGCTGCCGCTGATGCTGGCGGGATTCATCGTTGTACGCCTGGTGCTGGCCCTGCCGGTGCCGATCGAGCGCTTCATCATTTTTCCCATGGCCGTGGTGCCGACGCTTTTCGGTCTATGGAACATGCTTTTTTTGGCTTCGCACAAGCGCACCCATTTGCCAATAGGGGTGCACGGCGCGATTTTGCCCTTTCTTGGCGCGCCCACGGGGGCGCTGATTGCCAGTTGCCTGGGCATGCTCGAGTTGGGCGCTCGCGGCTTTAAGTGGTTTCAGGTTTGCGAGATTCCCTATGGGTTTATCGCCGTAGTCTTTCTGGCCGGTCTGGCGGGCTACTACCTGGTGTGGAAGTATATCGTGGCGTTTTTGAATCGCGTGCTGGGAATTGGGTAGGGGCGTTTCTAGTTGCCGGTCTCGGGCATCCGGGAGCTGCTTTTGAAGAAGTCCTTTAACCCGGCGCGCTCGGCGTGGGCTGCCATCGAGGCCTGAATTTCGAGCGCGAGGGCAAGGGCGTTGCGGCCCTGACGGGCTGTGACGCGGGGCTCCAGGCGGGTGCGGACCGAGTGGAGAAACGATTCGATCTCAAGCCGCAGGGGCTCGCCCGGCGTGATCTCAGGCTTCTTGAAACTCAAACCCGGTGCGGGACCGCCGACGGCTCCTGCTGTTGCCGCAAGTTGGGCGAGCCTGGCGGGGTCGATGTGGCCGCCGGCGATAGCCGCCGCAACCTCTGGGGGGATGGTGCCGTCGACGCCGATAATGAGCAGATCGCGGCGTGCGTAGTCGATGGAGACATACTGGCGCGGCTCAAAGAAGCGTAGCTTGCGCACCGTTTCGGTGGAGACGCGGGAGGCGGTGAAGTTGGCCACGCAGCCGGACTCGAATTCGACGCGCACATTGGCGATGTCCACCTTGGGTGACAGGATGGGCAGGCCGACGGCGCGCACTTCGCGGATTGGAGAAGCGGCAAAGGTGAGCACGATGTCGAGATCGTGGATCATCAGGTCGAGGACCACGTCCACATCGAGCGCGCGGGGGCCGAAGATAGAGAGACGGTGGGACTCAAAGAACATGGGGCGCCTGAGTTTGGGCTCGACGGCCAGCACGGCGGGATTAAAGCGTTCAAGATGGCCGGGTTGGACAATGCGCTTGCCTCTTTCAGCCCGGGCAATGAGGTCGTCGGCCTCCGTCAGGTTTGCCGCCAAAGGCTTTTCGACCAACAGGTCGAGACCGGCATCGAGCAGTGCCGAAGCCACTTCGTGATGATGTACGGTGGGCACCGCGACCGAAGCGGCGTCGAGCTTGAGATCGGCGGCAAGGAGCGCGTCGATCGATGGGAAGACGGGAATGGCGTACTTTGCTCCGGCATCAGCGGCGCGCGCCGGATCGGGCTCGACGGCGGCGGCGAGCGTGACGCCCAGTCCCACGCTCTCAAGCTCGCGATAGACGCGCAGATGGTTGCGGCCAAACGCGCCCGCGCCGGCAACCGCTACCCGCAGAATGGCTTCGTTGGCTATCGTGCAGCCCCTGTTCCCGGAGCCGCGCCCGGCCCCTTGCCTTCCACGGCGTTCAGGCAACGGCCATAAAGCTCGAGCAATTGTGTGACGTGTTCTTCTGGCTTGGTTGCGGCCGTTCCGGTGAAGCCGGTCGATGGCGCGGCGGGCTTGCCGACACCGGCGGTGGCTGCCACAAACTTCAATAGATCGAGTGCGATATCTTCGTTGCGCCGGGCGCCAAGGCCCGCATTAGCGAGTGCATCCATCCTGAAAAAATCTCCAACAAAGATGCTAGCAGATTGAGGAACGTCTCCTGCGTCTCGTCTCATCTCCACAGGGGGCCCTTGGCGCTTCGCGGTACGCTGAAGAGGATGCGCACCGCCTACATCGGAATGGGCGCGAACCTGTCCAGCACTGCCGGCCTGCCGGACGCCACGCTGGCCGCCGCAGCCGCGCGTCTCGAAGCCCTGGGGCGGGTAACGAGCCGGTCCTCGCTCTACTCCACAGCGCCGGTGGGATTTGCCGAACAGCCGCGGTTTTTGAACGCAGCGGCGGGGCTTGAGACCGAGCTGACTCCGATCGAACTACTGGGCGCCGCGCTGCTGATTGAAAAGGAGTTTGGTCGCGACCGATTGTCGAGCATTGCGAACGGTCCGCGCACGCTCGACCTCGACATTCTGCTTTATGGGGATTTTGTGATTGGCGGGTCGAGTCTCGTTGTTCCTCACCCTCGCCTGGCGGAGCGTGCATTCGTTCTTGTCCCGCTCAGCGAGATTGCAGGCGATGCAATCGATCCATGTACGGGAAGCTCCGTGTCACAATTGCTGAGTAAGTTCAAGAATCTTTCCCCCAGCCCCGAAGATGAAGTTCATGCAGTGGTACAAATCCAAAGCGACCATTGGCGCGCGAGCGCTGATGGGGTCGCTGCTCCTGGCTCTGCTGATTGCGGCAAGCCTTAGCGGGCAGGCGCCGAAGGCTACTGCGCAGAGCACCGCTGCGGCTGCGCCGGTGGCGACACCGGCGACCACGGTGACGGTGACCGCCTATCGGACCCCGCTGGGTGAGCTGGAAAGCCCTGCAACCACGCGGTTGCTCTCAGCGCGCGCGCTCAGCACCGCGGCCGCGGTGACGCTTGACGGGCAGATACGGCAGATTCCCGGTCTTGAACTCTTTCGCCGCTCCAGTTCGCTTGTGGCTAACCCAAGTTCGCAGGGCGTGAGCCTGCGCGGCTTGGGGTCAACCAGCGCCAGCCGCACCCTGGTGACGGAGGACGATGTGCCGCAGCTCGATCCGGTGGGCGGATGGATTCACTGGGAGGAACAGCCGGAGCTGGCAATCGAATCCATTGAGCTAGTGCGCGGCGGAGCGAGCGCTCTTTATGGATCGAGCGCCATCGGCGGCGTGATCAATGTCATTCCCGTTCGGCCCACGGCGAATGAAATCGAGCTGCGTTCGACCTACGGGGGCCTGGAGACTTACGACTCCAGCCTGCTGCTGGAGGCCAAACGCGGGCCCTGGGGGCTGCTGGCGGCGGGCGGGCTGCTGGGCACCGACGGCTACATCCAGGAGGCTCCGCAGCAGCGTGGGCCGGTTGACGTGGCCAGCAACGTACACAGCCAGAACGCGCTTCTGCTCGCCGAACACGATCGCGGGCCGCTGCGGTTTTTTGCGCGCGCGAACGGATTGAATGAGGGCCGCCATAACGGGACGCCGTACCAGATAAACGCAACCCGGCTTGTCCGTTACGCTACGGGCGCCGACTGGCAGGCCCCGCGGAGCGCGTCGCTGACTGTGCGCGTTTACGGATCCTCGGAACGTTACAGGCAAACTTTCTCAAGCATTTCGAACCTGCCGAATGCGGCCAATCCTGGCTGCACCTTTCGGTGCGGCGAAGTGCCTTCGCGCTTCTCCTACGTGCCAGACAACGAACTTGGCGCGGCGGCCCACTGGAATCAGCCGCTCGGTGCCGGGCTCTTGCTGGTCGGCGGGGCCGATGTGCACGATGTGCGCTTCTGGGACCGAGAGCAGACCCACGGAACAAATGCCGCCCTGACCAACTTGCACGACCACCAGCGCGATTCGGCGGGCTACATAGAGGCCATGTGGATGCCGAACGCGTGGACTGTTGCCGCTTCAGGCCGCATGGACTGGTTCCAGAACTACGACGGGCGCATGGGTGTGTGGAACGGCACAGCCTTCGTGCCCAGTACTACTCAGCCGCCGCAGCAAGACGAGCGCATCTTCGATCCGCGGCTTGGCCTGTCGCGCAAGCTGTTCACGCACTGGGCCGTGAATGCTTCCGGTTTCCGCGCCTTTCGCGCGCCGACGCCCAACGAGCTTTATCGATCAACGCAGGTGGGCAGCAAGCTGACCAACCCCAACGCGGGCCTGCTGAGCGAGCGCGCCACCGGCTGGGAAACCGGTGCGGCAACGGAATGGAGCTGGGGCAACGTCCGTTCGAGCTATTTCCTCACCGAGGTCAACCGGCCCATTGTTGCGGTCACCGTCAATCCGACGTCTTCGCCGATCCTCCTGGTGCGCGAGAATCTGGGCCAGATCGAAAGCCGCGGCGTGGCGGTGGACTTCGAACTGGCGCCGCGCATGTGGTGTGCGCCCAGCGTTGCCTTGCATATTGACGGCGGCTATCAGCATGCGCACGCGACTGTGTCGAGAGGCAGCCAGGACCTGGGCAATTGGATTCCCGAAGTGGCGCGCAACATGGCCACGCTGAACCTGCGCGCTACGAAGGGGACGTGGGGAACGCTCAGCCTGCAAAGCCGCTTGAGCGGGCGCCAATACGATGATGACGCCAACGCGTATCTGCTCCATGGCTACTTTCGTCTGGACGCGTATGCCAGCCGAGATATCGGGAAGCGCGTTGAACTGTTCGCCGCCGGAGAAAACCTGTTTGACCGGGAAATTGAGGTCTCCAAGACGCCGACGACCACGCTGGGTGCGCCGCGCACGGCACGGGCGGGATTTCTGATTCGGCTTGGCGCGGAGAAGCAGCCGTAGTCTCTACCGCTAGAATCGTTGAGTGAGTTCACGCTTTGAAGTGATCGCGGAGTCGGAGGCGGGCGGGCGCCGAGCCCGGTTCCATTTGCCGCACTGGACCGTGCAGACTCCGGTCTTTATGCCGGTTGGAACCGCGGGCACCGTGAAGGCCGTCCCGCAAGAGACGCTCGAGTCGCTTGGCGCTGAGATCATTCTTGGCAATACTTACCACCTCTACCTGCGCCCCGGCCACGAACTGATCCGCAGCCTCGGCGGGCTGCACCGCTTCATCAGTTGGCCGCGCGCCATGCTTACGGACTCCGGCGGTTTTCAGGTGTTTTCTCTCAGCGCGCTGCGCAAGGTCACGGACGAGGGAGTCCGTTTCCGCTCGCATCTTGACGGCAGCAGCCATTTCTTTACGCCTGAGCATTCGATGGATGTGCAGATCGCCCTGGGGGCCGACATTGCGATGGCGTTCGACGAGTGCACCGAATATCCGGCGGATCGCGGCCGCGCCGAGGAGAGCCTGCGCCTGACCATGGCTTGGGCGCGGCGGTCGCTCGACCACTTCCGCGCCCATCGCGAGGAGGTTGTGTGGCGCGACGAGTTCGATGACCGCAGGCAGAGTCTCTTCGGCATCGTGCAGGGCGGCATGTACGCCGATCTGCGCCGCTCCTGCGCAGAACGGCTGGTGGAGATGGATATCGACGGTTACGCCATCGGCGGCCTGAGTGTGGGTGAACCGCGTGCGCAAACGCTCGAGATGATTGCCGAAGTGCTGCCGCTGCTGCCCAAAGACAAGCCGCGTTACGTGATGGGCGTCGGTTATCCTGACGAGATTGAGCAGTACGCCCGCATGGGCGTGGACATGATGGACTGTGTGCTGCCGACGCGCGCGGCGCGCCACGGGTTACTGTTCACCAGCGAGGGCCGGCTCAACATCAAAGCGAGGCGCTACGCCGAGGATCAGAGCCCGCCCGATCCCAACTGCGGCTGCGGGGTGTGCCGGCGCTACACGCGGGCCTATCTAAGGCACCTGATGCAGGCCGGTGAGTCGCTGTACGCAACGCTGAACACCATCCACAATCTCGCCTATTACCTCGCCGTGATGAAGCGCGTGCGCGAGAGCCTGCACCCCAAGAGCCCGCAAGTCGGAAATCTGGAATCTGATCCCTGAACTATTTCTCAGTCACATCGCCCCACCCAGCAGCGCCTTCAGCGCCTGCACATACTCGACAAGCGCTCCACGGCCCGCCTCGGTCAAGCGATAGATCGTCTGCGGCTTGCGCGCGACAAACTTCTTCTCGACGGCCACGTATCCAGCCTCTTCCAACTTGAGCATCTGCGCGCCCAGGTTGCCGTCGGTCGAGCCCGTCTTGCCGCGCAGCCAGGTGAACTCAGCCTCTTCCACTCCGGCCAGCAACGACATCAGTGCCAGGCGCAGTTTCCCGTGAACCACGGGATTGAGCTCCGGCAGATCAGGCATGGGCCGCCCCCGGTTTGCCCAGGCGCGCGTCCGCAATCATTCCGTAAATGCCAAATACGATCTGGCAAATGAAAATGGCCACCAGAAATGTGATCATGCACGCGCTGTCAGACACAAAGCAGGCCGCCACAGCCGTCGCCCACCACATGAGTGCGCACCCGAATTGCATCTTCCACCTGAGAATGAAGCTCGAAGTCGCGTTCGCCATCCCCAGCATGGCGCCGATGATGGCACACGAGACATGCAGGTCCAGCCGCCCGCTGTAGGCGAGCGAGAACATAAGTACGAAAAGGGAAATGCCCATCCCCATCCAAACCCAGTGGAGGGTGCGGCCAAGGGCCTTCGACGCACGCCGGCGCGCCAACCGCCTCCCCACAACGACCGTCAGCACGCTGGCGGCAATCATGGTCACAGGCCAGGCCAGGTTGCTGCGGCCCCACGCTGACCAGACAATCGCGGCATAATAGGCCACACCCCACAGAACAAACGACCATCCCCACCGCTCCGTTGTCTGCCGCCCCTCGGCAATCATGGTCTCGATCAGGCTCAGCCTGTCCTTCAGCTCCTGCTCTTCAAAGGCTCCCGTCATTTTTCCCTCCTTGTTGAACGCGCTGGCTATTTGCAGAGCGCTCCTCAATAAAGATAACTCTATAATATAGAGTTAATAACGTCAAGCCTATTCTCGAAAAAAATTTTGGTTTGTGTTTCCGGATCTGTGCAAAGAGCAATTTGAAGCTGGCTAAATTCTTATGAATCAGTCTTCAAACCGGCCGCCAGCTTTGCAGGCCGCTGATGCCCCGGCTTATTAGTCCGGCCCAGTCCCCTGGCGCTGCCTGCCGCAGCAAGCGCGCCGTTGGATACCAGGGGGTGGTTTCGCGCTGCTGCATCCAGCGCCAGTCCGCCAGGTGGGGCAACAAAATCCACACAGGCTTGCCCATGGCGCCGGCCAGATGAGCAATGCATGTGTCCGTGGTGATGACCAGATCAAGTGTGGCCACCAGCGCCGCCGTGTCGGCCAGGTCCCGGTCGCGGCTCGATCCGTCCCACACGAGAACGTCGCCGGGCAAGGCTGCCAGCTGCTCAGCGGCCTCGCCCTTCTGCAGCGAGATCCAGGTAAACCCCGGCATCCTGAGTAACGGGAGCAGGGTTGCGGCCTGCGTCGATCGCTGACGGTCTGCCTTGTAGCGGGAGTTGCCGGCCCAGGCGAGCCCCACGCGCAGCCCTGGCGCGGCGTCGGGGAATTGCATGCGCCTTTCGAGCGCTGCCGACGGGTCGGCTCCCAGGTAAGCCCCCAGCCAGGGAACCGTCTCCACTGTCGTCTGAAAGACCGCGGGCAGACTCATCAGCGGACACTCCAGATCGAACTCCGGCGGCTCCGCGCCCATCGGTGCCGTCCGGGCTAGTCCGGCGCCCACGCAAGCCAGAGAGCGCACCAGCCGCTCCGCCGGCTCCTGCACCTGCAGGATGACCCTCCCGCCACGCGCCGCAACCAGGCTGGCGTAGCGGCAAAACTGAAGGGTGTCACCCAGTCCCTGCTCGGCATGAAGCAGAACCCGCTGCCCATGGAGCGTCTCGCCCTGCCACCGGGGCTGGTTGAAGACCCTGGGCTTGCGGTGCACGTCGCGAAAACGCCAGCGCGCCTCATAGTCTCGCCAGCCGTGAGCCCAATCGCCGAGCCGCAGCCGTGTAAGCGCCAGATTGTAGAGCGCGCCGGGATGCGAGGGATCGGCTTCGACCGCCTGCTCGTGCGCCCTCAGCGCCTCTTCCGTGCGGTCCATATCGAGCAGTGAGTTTCCGCGGTTGGAACAGGCGGAACTGCTCCCCAGCGCGTGCGCTCGTTGAAAAGCTTCGACAGCCTGGGTGAAGCGTCCCTCAAGATGGAACAGAATCCCCTGCATGTTGACGGCCTCGGCATTAGCGGGCTCGCGGGCGAGGGCCCAGCGCAGCCACCCCCACGCCCCAGCGAGATCCCGCTCCGAGGCGCGGAACTGGCACCAGGCCACCAGCGTTTCCACCTGCCCGGGGTTGAGTGCGAAGGCCTTGCGCAAGTGGGCTTCAGTCGCGGCAGGATTGCGACGCTCGCGCTCGAGAATGGCCAGGTTGATCCAGCCGGCAATCATGTCCGGCCGCAAAGTGACAGCGTGCCTGAGCGCCGCTTCGGCCCACAGGTCAGAGCTTGCTTGCCGGCCCTGCTCCCGTAGCAGGCAGCCGAGGCTCACCCATACGGCTGTAAAATCAGGACGCTGGGTAAGCGCCCGGCGGTAGCGAAGTTCGGCCTCCTGCGCACGCCCCAGCCGCGCCAGAGCAAAGCCGGCGGCATACTCGGCCTCAGGAAGGCGAGGTCTGAGGGCCAGTGCATGCTCGTAGCTCTGGAGCGCCTCTTCGCTACGCCCTTGGAGCGCCAGAGCATTGCCCAGGCCCAGGTGTGCTGCCACGAGCGCAGGATGACGCCGGAGCGCCAACTCAAATTCAAAAGCCGCCTGCTCGCCGCGGCCGGCGGCAATGTGCAGCTCGCCCAGGCCGAGCCGGGCCAGTGGGCTCATGCCGTCGAGCCGGATGGCCTGACGGTAGGCATGCTCTGCTTCGTCGCTGCGCCGATCGGACTTCAATGCCTGGCCGAGCGCTACCCATGCGGCGCCCATGTCCGGCTGGATGGCCACCGCGGCCCTGGCCATCTTCACCGCAGCTTCGTTCTGCCGGCTCGCCAGCGCCACAAGGCTCATCCCTGCCAGCGCCTCGGGGTTGCGCGGATTTGCGGCCAGCTCGGCCTGATAGGCAAGGGCAACCTCGGTGAGCCTCCCCGTCAAGCCTTCTGGGCGGCCCTTCATTGAGCGCCGAATCTGGTGCGCATTCACGAACGCCACCCGGTTGCGACCTCAGATCGAGCGAGGGCGCACCGCGCATCCAGCAAGTCGAGCCCCGTGATTAACAGTTCTTCCTTGGAATTCTTGAAATCAGAATGCTCAAAACCGCAATGGACTAAGAATCGACGCGGTTTAATTAGAGCTTTCCCACTTCCAGGCGACCGGCCCGAAGATGTGCGCGCCTTCATCGCGGACGCGGCACACCGCCGACTATCATGATCCTGTGCCAAATCACGAAAAACTGGGCGACATTCTGGCTAACGCCATCACCCACGGCATCGGCGCCCTGCTCGCAATCGCCGGGGGTATTTTTCTCATCGTCGCCTCCTCGCGTGGATCGGTATGGGTGGTGGTCAGCTGCTCGGTCTTTGCGGGAACTCTGATGCTCGTCTACCTTTGTTCCACGCTCTACCACTCGCTGGTGCGGACGCGGGCGCGAGGCGTCTTCCAAATCCTTGACCACTCGGCCATTTACCTGCTGATCGCGGGCACCTACACGCCGTTTACGCTGGTCTCGCTGCGGGGGCCTCTGGGCGGGGCCGTCTTTGCGGTGGAGTGGTCGCTGGCAATCGCCGGCGTGCTCACCAAGAGCCTGGCCATGGAAAGGTTTAAAGCCGGGCGGCTGGCTGTTCTGTCAGCGGCGGTCTATCTGCTGCAGGGCTGGTTCATTATCTTTGTGTTCAGTCCGCTCTTGAAGGCGATTGGGGGTCACGGCATGTTCTGGCTGGGCGCGGGAGGGGCGGCCTACACGCTCGGGATTGTCTTCTTTGCCCTCGACCGGCTCCACTACTTTCACGCCGCCTGGCACGTTTTCGTTCTTGCCGGCAGCGTGGCGCACTACTTTGCGATTCTGTTCTATGTGATTCCGCGATAGAGGACAGGAATGAGAAAACAGGAACAGGGACTATTGGCATGTCGCGGTGAATTCGCTACTACGGATGCGGCATGTGAGGTCCGAGTACTTCCGGCAGATAGCTCTCCTTTGCCCAGCAGGCCTTAATGCTGCGGCGAATCTTGCGGACCGGGCCGGCAACCGACGGGTAGACCCGGCGGGCTATCAGGCCGCGTTCGATTTTGCGGCAGCTCCACTTTGTAGAGTTGTCCTTGGCTGGTTTGCGCGCGGCGGCCAGAATCCGCGTCCGCAGTCCGGGGTCACGACAGTGGGTTTTTGCCCGGGATGAGCCGTGTCCAGCCCGCCGAGGCCGGCCGGGAGAAAGCGTTGCTTTCAGCGGCTGATGGCCGGCGCATTTGTTCCCTGCCGCAGCTTGATCGTGTTGGAGGAGGCACACTCAGCCGGCATCATGGTCAGCCTGGCGCCAGTGACCTTCTCGAGGACGTCTGCTGGTTCTTCGAGTTCGGTGCGTTTGATGGATGCTACGCGCGCAAAACGTTGAAGGCCGCCGGTATGCAGGTTTGCGTGGGACTGCGGGCTATGTGGTGGAGCGGGGCGCCACGAGGACGACCGTCGCAGGAACAATGGTTCCCGTGCCCGAATAGGTGCAGCCGACATCGTTGCCGCCCGCAGAAACAGGAGTGCATGCGGGAAGATTGGGGCTGATCTGCTGGGTGTCAGTGGGCGGGTTCGCGATAGACGGGTTGGCGGGAATGGTGATGTAGTGGATCTGGTTGTCTCCTGCCGTGGAGACGAAGAAGATGGAGTCGTCAGAGGTGAAGGCGCCGGCCAAAGGTGCGGTGATGGCTGAGGCTCCATTCAACGTGACATAGCCAACCGTGCCCGGCGTGCCGCCTGAACTCGGCAGGTAGAAGGGCAACTGGGCGCCGCTATTGACGCCGTCATAGGTGACGAAGGCCAGGTTGGACACCGGCGAAGCGAATATCTGATTGATGGTGGTAGCGTTGACCACGACCGCGGCCTGTGTGTAGGCCGGAGCAGGGTGCTGGATCAGGAGTGGATTGAGAGTTTGGACCTGGGTGGCGCCCGTGCCGGTGGTGGAAATGGGACAAACGCCGCTGGGGATGGTCACAGCAATGTCAGAGAGGGTAATACCGCCGCCGAGAAGAGCCGCGCTAAGAATGTGGTTGCCGTCCGTCGTAGAGGTGAGCACGTCAGATTGCACGGGCTCGGAGTCACCTCCATTGACCGCCAAGGTTCCGGGATATGGGCCAGGGTAGAAGCTGCTAATTGTGCTTCCAGCGCCGGTGACGGTGCCCGTGGGACACCAAGCGTGGGCGACGGTGGGAGTTCCCCTAAGGTAAGCGCCGACGCTGGGGACGGTGAGGGCCGGCGTCTGTGAGGTAGTGGATACGCTCACATTGGGCGGGAGAGTGCCGGGCGGGATAGCTGCAGCCGGTAGCGGGCTCGGTGGCAGGGGATAGGTGGTCCAGCCGCTGTTCTGGTTATAGACGTAGAGAGTATCGGTGTGCCCAGTAATCTCCGGAGGGTTATTGAGCGCGGCGTTGTCGGTGATGTAGAGGGTCTTGGAGTCCGGGGTCCAGGCAGCGGCGTTACCAAGCCCGGCAAAGGTGGTGAAGCTGCCGGTGCTTTCGTTATAGAGATAAAAGAGCTGACGCACCTGGTCGTTGATGAGGAGCTGCGCGTTGCTGGGCGAGACGGCCAGAACGACGCCGGGGACGCTGGTGTCCTGCTTTGTAAGGGCGTTGGAGGGGTTGCTGTAGATCATCAATTCGTGGGCCGAACCGAAGTAGAGATTCTGTCCCTGGCGGTCCATGACCAAGGAATTGGGGACGTAGGGCAGCCGCACTGTGGAGCCCACCGTACCGGTGAGCAGCTCAATGGGGACGAAGTACTGGGAATTGCCAGGCGCGGCAAACCAGACGTAGTCGCTGATGGTGCCGGGTGTGGTGATGTTGACTGGATTGGAAGAGATGGAAAGGCCGGTGCCATCCAAGCCAATTTCATTGATGGGGGAAGGATCGCAGACCGAGGGCTGGCAGATGGCATAGACAGAGGCAACACCGGGGTAGTGGGCGGTAACACCTCCAGTACCGCTCACGCTGATGTCGATGGGATTGGTTGACTGGTAGTCGAGTGTGAGCCCGGAGATGGACTGATTATTGGTATCGATCACGGAGGTGATGAGGTTCTGGCTCACGCCCTGGGTGATGGTTCCCTTGGTCAAACCGTTGGAGAGCGCGAGGCTGATGGATTGTGGCGGGCAGGTGGAGAAATAACCGGCCGAGGCGCCGGAGCCGGCTACCGAGGCGTTGATGGCCGTGGTGCCGGGCAGATTGGCAGTGATCTGATTGGTATTGGTGTCGATGGTGGCGACAGACTTATTGCTGACGGAATAGTTGAGGTAGCCAAGAACCGCTGCGCAATCGGGAACGGAGGTGACACCGGTGGGCAGCGGGCAGGCAAACTGGGCAGAGTTGGTGATATTGGCGGGCTTGCACAAGAGGACCTGCTGGCCATTGACGCTGTCGCAAGCCTGGGAATCAAGAGTCTGTACCTGCGTTTGGGAGGTGCATTGCTGCGTTCCCACCAGGGAGACGGAGCTCACCTGTGCATGGGCGAAGATTTCAACCGGGTTGGACGTGACCGAGTCAGCCGAGGCAGTGATATAGGCGACGCCGTAGGGCAGGCCACCGGTCGCGGGCAGTGGGCTTGGAAAATTGCAATATGTATAGTCGGCGATGCCTCCGCCGGTGTTCCGGTTCCATGTGCCGGCGCAGACGTTGCCAGAGGGGGAAATGTCAACCAACTTGTTGTTGGTGGTGCCGTAGGTGTACAGATTTGAGGTGACGGAAGCCGTTGAGCCGGTGCAGGTGTACGCGGCGGGTGCCTGAATTTGCTGTGTCTGGCCAAAGGCCAGCGAGATGCCGGTGGATAGCGGCTGGAGGGTGATGGAAGCCACGTCACTATTCTTCAAGCCGTAGGCGAGGCCATAGCAATAGTTACCCGCCGGGTTTCGCGTGCAACCGGAGATCGAAATTCCGGCTGGAATCGCCAGGCATAACATAAAAACAAGCGTCAAAAACCGCCGCATGAATCCTCCCCGTCCCGCTTTATCAAGCTGCGGAACGGTCTGTCCGAATACTTGAGAAGAAATGAGTTTTAGCAACCTGCCGACAGGCCTTCAACCAGCCCGCAGCGGGTAGGATCCGCCCAAAGAACCGGCTCCCGGCGGTATGCCCTTGCATGCGGCCGGCCGGCAAACGACATTCTCAAAGTCTACAAGGAAAAAGTGTATCAGGACGGCCCCCTTTCTGGCTTGAAGCAGATCGCCGGAATCCCCGTTCCAATAGACTCAACGGCGCGCGGATGGAGAGCCAAATAAGGGTTAGGAAGCAGGGGGCATATAGCGGGCAAACCAGTCAATGGCGCGCTCGGTGACGTCGCGGCGATGGTCAGGATTGACGAAGCCGTGGCCCTCATCGGGATAAACGACGAGTTGCGCAGGAACGTGAAGGTCGCGGAGGGCATGCCAGAACTCGTAGGACTGAGGGGCGGGACACTCGCCGTCGCGATCGCCGACCACGGTCAGGGTTGGTGTGTCTGCCTGCTTGATATAGGTGAGAGCGGAGCTCTTGGCGTAGACCTGGGGATCGTCGTAGACGGAGGCGCCAAAGTAAGGGATCATCCACTGGTCGATGGAGTTTTCGCCATAGTAGCTGAGCCAGTCGGAGATGCCGGCGCCGGCCACGGCGGCCTTAAAGCGGTGGGTCTGGGTGACGGCAAACATGGTCATGAAGCCGCCATAGCTCCAGCCGGTGAGACCGATGCGGTTGGGATCGACGGGATATTGAGCAAGAACGGTATCGACGCCGGCGAGGATATCGCGAAGATCGCCGTACCCGAAGTCCTTGCGGTTGGCCTGGGTGAAGGCTTCGCCCTGGCCGAAGCTGCCGCGAGGGTTGGTCTGGAGGACAAAATAGCCGAGAGCGGAGAAGGCTTCGGGACTCAGGCCCCAGCTAGCGCCCCACCTTGACAGCACGGCCGCGGCAGGACCGCCGTGGACTTCGACGATGAGGGGGTATTTTCTGGCCGGATCGAAGTCCCTGGGGAATAGGAGCCAGCCCTGGACGTGGAACGGATCGCTGGTCCAGTGGAGGGAGACGGATTTGCCCCATGCCGGCTCAATGCCGGCGTTGAAATGGGAGAGTTGGGTGAAGGAGGCTGATCTTCCGACGGAAGCGGAGCCTTCCGGATCCGCAGGCCTGGCTTCGTAGATTTCGTCGGGATGATTAAAGCTGCTGGCGTGAAATAGGAATTGGGAACGGTCCGCGGTGGCTGAAAGGCTGAGCTCCAGGCGGCCGTCGCCGATGGTGCCAGGGAAGCTGAAAACGGGACGGCCTGCGTGGGCGGAAACGTCGCTTCCGGCAGGGTCGCCTGCAAGGCTCAACGGAACGAGGGCGCAGTCGCCGCCCGCGATTTCCGTTATAAAGAGGCGGCGGATGCCATCCCAGGCGATCCAGACCGGGGAAGAGGGTCTCTGCGGAGTGAGGTCGTGAGGTTGGCCGCCGGCGGAAGAGACGATCCAGACGTCGCCGCCTGTAGCTCCCTGATCGCTCATGAGGCCGCCGATGAAAGCGATGGCTTTTCCGTCAGGCGACCAGCGTGGGACGGCGATCTGGAGGCCGTGGAGGGGGCCGGAAACCTGAGCGGGATCGAGAATGGCTTTGGGCTGGGAACCCAGCATCTGGGAGTAAAGCGTGGCGACCCACCAGTTGTTCTCTCCGGGAGGATCGGCTGCGATGTAGGCGAAGGATTTGGAATCGGGAGCCCAATCGAACTCGTAGACGTGGAGATTGGCGGGCGTGGCAAAGGCGGGCGCTACGGGCTGGGCGGCATCTGCCAGGGCGACGGCTACGCGCTGAATTTCGACACCGTCCTCGCCGATGACGCCGGACGGGGGCTTCATGGCGGCCAGTGCCCCGGCCGGGCGTGTGGCATCCGCGACATAAAGGAAGGCTATGGAGTCTCCATCGGGGGAAAACGCCGGGGCCTGGACGTAGCCGTTGAGCTGGGTGAGTCGGCGGGCGGGGGTTCCGTCGAGGCGGGCGACGTAGAGATCGGACTGGTCGCCGGGACTGGCACAATCGGAGAAGAAGGCCAAAGCCGCCGAGTCAGGAGCCCAGGTCAGTTCGCCTTCGCTACAGCGTTGTCCGGTCATCGTGGCCGCGGTTATGCGCTCTGCTTTGCCGAGATCGTTGAGGGGCGCGACACGAATCTCTCCTCCTCCGCGGCCGCCTTCTATCCAGGCCAGGTGCTTGCCATCGGGCGAGACCGCGACCTGACCGAGGGATTGGCCGCGATTGAGGCTGCTGAGCACCTGCTCGACACTGTCATGGTTTGAAGGCTGAGCGTCTTCAGCCCTGAGGGTGAAAACTGCGCCGAAAAGTAGTGCGACAGTGAAGGCCTTGCGGAGGAACGGCAGAAACATAGGGAAATGCTAACAGGGGAGAAGCGAGGAGCGAGGGACCAAGGGACCAAGGGAACAAGAAAAACTCTCGGCTGGTGTGGGCTGTCAGGAGGCGGGGGCCGAGGGTTTGACGGGGGGCTTGAGGACGAAGCCTTTGCGGACCAGCGCGAAGCCCTGCTGCGGAAGTTCGGCCTGGAGGAGCTGGTTTTCGGGGCCCGAGAAAAGATCGGTGTTGGCGCCGGCGATGGTGGCCACCAGATGGTGCACGGTGATCGGCTTGCCGTCGAGAGTTCCCTGCTGGTCGGCGTAAGTGGCCAATTGGATGGGAGCAACCGAAGCCGGCTCGGCGCCGGACTGTTTGGGAAGGATGGCCCACAGATCGCGGTTGTTGCGGCTGACGCCAAGGGCGAGGAGAGTTTCAAGAGCGCCGGGATCGAAGTCGGGAAGGAAGATGGCGGCGGGATGCTGGTCAAGACGGGCAGTGGAACTGCGGCCGTTGGCGGAGACATTGAGGAGGAGCTGGGCCGAGTCTGGCGCGGCAGTGACATGGACAGCCGAGCCGTTGACGAGAGCGCTCAACTGGACATGCTGGAGTTCGTTGGCGGCGTTGAGCTGCTCGGTCTTGGAGAACGCGTAATTGAGGCCGGTGACGGCCACGCGGACCAGCGAGGTGGAATCGAAGCCATCGGGGGTTGCGGCAAAGTTGAAGCTGGCAGTGCCGACCGGGTGACCGAGTTGGGCAACCTCAAAGGTGGCCGACTGGGCTGAGGCGTGAATAGCGAAAAAAGCGAGAGAACCGGCAACAAGAGCAATAAGGGAAAGACTGCGCATCCGTGTATTGACCTTCTCTGCTTGTTTAGACACGGAAAATGAAAATCGGTTGCGAGGGGAGCTGTCAAAATGAGCGGCTATCGCCTCATTGCGCGGTGAGGCAATCTGTTTGTCAGGCGATCGTCCGGCAAGTCGGCACCGTTCCGAAGACCTGGGGCTGGATGCCGGTTTCTGAAAAGCAAGGGCAGAAGTCTCGGCTTCGCTCAGCATGACAGGTTGTCTTTGGGGTCGATTTTCCGATTAGAGAACCTTCGTGGCATTGAACGCCAGGCGCAAATACAAAGACGCGCCGCACTGAGGGCCCCTGTAGGGGCGCCCTCAGTGCGTGCGGGAACATGCTGCCATTAACCTGCAGACTGGGGCTGCTGTCAGCCTTTGGCTTTGGCGAAGCGGGTGTTGACTTCTGCCCAGTTGACGACGTTCCACCAAGCGGCTAGATAGTCGGGGCGACGATTCTGGTATTTGAGGTAGTAGGCGTGCTCCCAGACGTCGTTGCCCAGGATGGGGTAGAGGCCCTGCGAGAGCGGGGAGTCCTGGTTGGGCGTGGTGATGACCTTGAGCTTACCTGCCTGGAAGACGAGCCAGCCCCAGCCGGAACCGAACTGCTTGGCTGTGGTCTCGTTGAAGGTCTTCTTGAAGGCGTCGAAGTCTCCGAAGTCAGCGGAGATCTGTGTGGCGATGGCGCCTGAGGGGTGACCGCCGATGCCTTTGCCGTTGACCGGGCCCATGAGCTTCCAAAAGGCGGTGTGGTTGGAGTGGCCGCCGCCGTTGTTGCGAACCACGCCGCGAATGTCCTCGGGGACGGCGGCCAGATCGCTGATGAGGTCGTCGACGGACTTGGCAGCGAGCGCGGGGTGGTTGGCCAGGGCGGCGTTCACATTGTTGATGTAGGCCTGGTGATGCTTGTCGTGGTGGAGCTTCATCGTCTCGGCGGCAATGAAGGGTTCGAGGGCGGCGTAGTCGTAAGGCAGCGGTGCGAGTTCATAAGCCATAGGGGAAATTCCTCCGTTCGAATTGTACTGTGAAGAGCAGGGATCAGGGACCCGGGTTCAGGGGACAGCGACCAGTAGAATACTTACCGATGCCGCAGGCAATATAGCCTTAATCAGGTAGATGCAGGATTTAACCGGCGAGGTGCATAAAGGCGGGGACCAAGGAACCGAGGGAACAAGGGGCCGAGGGAATAAGGGAGCGAGGGAGCGGAGTCGCGGGCTGACTGTTGACAGGAATCCACGGCGGGGGAGAAACCTTTCGCCGCGCCGGGACATCGATAGAGAGGGTGGCAGTGCGCGGTACATTTTCCCAGAGGTCTTACCCGGATTTCATGTGTCTTCCCCAATTACCAGACAAGAGAAGTTGTGTGCAACGATGAGCGACATGGCGGAATACCTGTGGCTTGAACAGCATGGCGAGGCGTTTGGCTCGCCCGGTCTGGAGCCGCGCTGGACCTCCAGCGTGAAGGATGCGGTGGGAACGGCCTACTCGGCGGCAAGCCGGGTTTGGTTTACGTGTTCGCATGGAATTTTGAACGAGATTTACTTCCCGACCATCGATCACGCGCAGGTGCGGGACATGGAGTTTCTGGTGACGGACGGGGAAACCTTCTTTCACGAGGAAAAGCGCGACCTGGTATCGAGCTTCGCCTACATTGACCCGGAGGGACTGGGGGTGCGGTATGTGAACAGCGATCCGGATGGCCGCTACAAGCTGACGAAGGAAATTCTCTGCGATCCGCATCGAGCGACGGTGCTGATGCGCGTGAGGCTGGAGGGACATGAGGAGCTGTTGCCGCGGCTGAAGATGTATGCGTTGCTGGCGCCGCACCTGGATGACGGAGGCGCGGACAATACTGCTCGGGCGCTGGATGTGGCCGGGCAGAAGCTGCTACTGGCGTGGAAGGGGCCGTGGGCGGTGGCGATGGGTGCCAGTTGCGGGTTTTCAAGGGTGAGCTGCGGATTTGTGGGAGCAAGCGACGGCTGGCGCGACCTGAAGGAGAACTTCAGGATGGATTGGGAGTTTGGTTCGGCGACCGGCGGGAACGTGGCGATGATGGGGGAGCTGAACCTGGGCAACGCGGGAGCGGATCCAGACCAGAGACCTGGACCCGTGGCCGGAGGCACCGGAGCAGGCGGCGCGCGGGAATTTACAGTGGCGATCGGGTTCGGAGACGGACCGCATGCGGCATTGCACGGAACCGTAACCGCTTTGGTGAGGCCTTTCGAGCAGCATCGAGAGCGGTTCATCGAGCAATGGCGGCGGGCTGCGAATCCGGAGTGGCTGGCGGCCAGGTCAGGCGATGGCGGCAAGCTGATGCGGGCGAGCCACAACATGCTGCTGGCGCACGAGGACAAGATCTATTCGGGATCGTTTGTGGCCTCGGCGTCGATTCCGTGGGGACAGGTGAAGGGCGATGACGACCTCGGCGGCTATCACCTGGTGTGGACGCGGGACATGGTGCAGACGGCGACAGCCCTGCTGGCCTGCGGGCGGGCGGAGGCGGCACGCCGGGCGCTGGTTTATCTGGCCTGCACACAGCGGCCGGACGGAGGGTTTGCCCAGAATTTCTGGATTGATGGAACGCCGTACTGGAGCGGATTGCAGTTGGACGAGGTGGCATACCCACTGATCCTGGCCCGGCGGTTGTGGAAAGTGAACGAACTTGGGGGGCTGGACATTTTCCCCTTTGTGGAGCGGGCAGTTGGCTTTCTGGTGCGGCACAGCCCGATCACCAACCAGGAACGTTGGGAGGAGAACTCCGGCTACTCACCGTCGACACTGGCGGTGGTGATTGCGGGCTTGATTTGCGCGGCGGAGATTGCGTGCGCCCACGACGCGGTGGAGTTGGCGGTGTTTGTTGAGGAGTTTGCCGACTGGATTGAGAAGCATCTGGAGGACTGGACGGTGACCAACAACGGCGTTCTGGACCCGGAGATCAAGCGTCACTATATGCGCATCCGGCCACCAGAGAAGGGCGAAGCCTATGCGTGCGAAGAGTGCGGCAAGGAGACGCTGCGGCTGGCAAACCGGCCGCCAGGATCGCGTTTCGAGTTTGAGGCTCGGGAGATTGTGGACGGGGGGTTTCTGGAACTGGTTCGCTACGGGGTGCGGCGGGCCGATGACAAGCTGATTGTGGACTCGCTGAAGGTGGTGGACGCGGTGCTGAAGCGGGAACTTCCGCAGGGGCCGGGCTGGATACGCTACAACGGAGACGGGTACGGCGAGACGGCGGATGGCAAGCCCTTTCAGGGCTGGGGCCAGGGGCGAGTATGGCCGCTGCTGACCGGCGAACGAGCGCACTACGAACTGGCGGCCGGCAACGGCTACGAAGCGCTGATCAGGACGTATGAGGGATTTGCGACGTGCGGGCAGATGATGCCGGAGCAGGTGTGGGACGAGCAGGACAGTGTGGATCGCAGCCTGAGGCTGGGGCAGCCGACGGGATCGGCGGTGCCGCTGGTGTGGGCTCATGCGGAATACCTGAAACTGCTGCGCTCCGCTTTGGATGGCAAGGTTTTTGACCGGGTGGATGCCGTCTACGAGCGGTATTGCGAAGCGGAGGGCAGGAAGAAATTGCGGCACGATTTGGAGATTTACAGCCGCAAGAGGCCGATCCAGAGAATAGCGGCGGGGCAGACGCTGCGCATTCTGGACGACAGCGTATTTGAAATCGTCTGGACGGAGGACGGATGGCAGACCAAGGTGAAGAAAATGAGCCGCAACCTGGGCGGCGCTGGGCATAGCGTGGACATTAAGCCTGAAACCGGGACCGGCGCTTTGGAATGGACGATGCATTGGCCGGAATCGGATGCCTGGCTTGGATACAATGTGGAAGTCAAAGTTGATGCAGATGGGGCAGGCCGATAGCAGAGTTTAAGGATTACGGACTGCACTTCAGCGAAAGGACAGGTTCTAAGCCAACCTCATTATGACCTCCAGTCTTACAGATACATCCCTCGACACGCTGTCCATCGACACCTTACGGCTGCTTGCCGTGGATACGGTGGAGAAGGCCAATAGTGGTCACCCCGGCGCACCCCTGGGCTGCGCGCCCATTGCGTACCTGTTGTTTCACAAATTGATGAAGCACAATCCGGCGCACTCGAAGTGGGCTGACCGGGACCGCTTTGTGTTGTCAAACGGGCACGCCTCGGCGCTGTTGTATTCGACGCTGTTTCTGAGCGGCTACGACGTGACGCTGGACGACTTGAAGAGCTTCAGGCGGTGGGGATCGCGGACGCCGGGGCATCCGGAGTTTGGCCATTTGGACGGTGTGGAGGCGACCACTGGACCGCTCGGGCAGGGCCTGGGTATGGCGGTTGGCATGGCCATGGCGGAGAGGCATCTCGGCGCGATTTATAACCGGCCTGGGTTCTGCGTGGTGGATCACCACACCTTTGTGCTGGCGGGCGACGGGGACATGATGGAGGGGCTTTCGCACGAGTCTTGCTCCCTGGCCGGAACCCTGGGGCTGGGCAAGCTGATTGTGCTCTACGACGACAACCTGATTTCGCTGGATGGTCCGACAGAGCTGAGCTTTACCGAGAATGTTTACAAGCGGTTCGAGGCCTACAACTGGCACGTGCAGCGGGTGATGGACGGCAACGACCTGGCGGGGATTGACGCAGCGATTGAAGCAGCCAAGGCGGAGACCGGCAGACCATCGCTGATCGCGGTGCGGACAGTGATCGGTTATGGATCGCCCAAGGCGGGCAGCAACAAGTCGCACGGCGAGGCGCTGGGCGCGGCAGACGTGGCGGCGACGAAAAAGTTTTTTGGGTTTCCGGCGGACCAGAGCTTTTATGTGCCCGCGGAGGCACTGGCCAACTGGCGTCAGGCGGGCGAACGCGGCGCGGGTTTTGAACAAGCGTGGAAGACGTTGTTTGCTGGATACTCCGCGGCGTTTCCGGAGCTGGCGGCGGAGTTTGAGCGCACGCAGAAGGGCGAGTTGAAGGCTGGATGGGAGAAAGCGATTCCGAGCTTTAGCGTGGAGAAGCCGATCGCAACGCGCAACGCCGGCTTTACGGTGATGAATGCCATTGCCGAAGCGGTTCCTGAGCTGTTTGGCGGGGCGGCGGACCTGACCGCGTCAACGAAGACAATCTTCAAGCCGGGGGTGAATTTTCATTTGGACCCGGCGGGCCGGAACGTGTTTTTTGGTGTGCGCGAACTGGCAATGTGCGCAGCGGTGAATGGAATGGCGGCCCACGGAGGGCTGATTCCCTTCGGTTCCACCTTCTTCGTGTTTTCAGACTATGCGAAGCCTGCGCTGAGGATAGCGGCACTGATGGGAGTGCACTCGCTGTTTGTGTTTACCCACGATTCGATCGGGGTGGGCGAAGACGGTCCGACGCATGAACCGATTGAGCACTTGATGGCGCTGCGTGCCGTGCCGCATTTCACGGATTTTCGTCCGGCGGATGCGAACGAGACGGCGGCGGTGTGGCGCCTGGCGCTGGAACGCAAGGGGCCATGCTTCTTTGCGCTGACGCGGCAGGATTTGCCGGTGCTCGATCCCGCCACGCACGATGCGTATGCCAGCGTAAGCAAGGGAGCGTATGTGCTGGAGGACGCGGCGAATCCGGAGGTGGTGCTGATTGCCACAGGGTCGGAGGTGTGGCCTGCGTTGGGCGCCGCGAAGCTGCTGGCCGGCGAGGGGATTCGGGCGCGGGTGGTGAGCTTCCCAAGCTGGACAATTTTTGAGGAGCAAACCACGGCGTACAAAGCCAGCGTGCTGCTGGCGGGGGTGCCGAAGCTGGCGATTGAGGCCGGTTCGACACTGGGTTGGTGGAAGTATGTGGGCCTGGACGGTGACGTGATCGGGCTGGACCGGTTTGGTGCTTCGGCGCAGGGGTCGATTGTGATGAAGGAGTTGGGATTCAGCGTGGAGAACGTGGCAGCGCGGGCGAAGAAGCTATTGAAGCGGAGCTAGTCTGGCACAATCGGGGGAGAACGTTTGTGAAGCTTGTCATCAGTTCGGATCATGCGGGATTTCCTTTGAAGGAGGAGGTTCGCGCGAATCTGGCCCAGGCCGGGCACGAGGTCGTCGATCTGGGCGCCTATAACGCGGAGCCGTCGGATTATCCCGACTTTGCGATTAAGGTGGGTGAGGCCTTGAATCGGGGCGATGCGCCGCGCGGAATTCTGATTTGCGGCTCGGGCGTCGGCGTTTGCGTGGCTGCCAACAAGATTCCTGGAATTCGCGCGGCGATTTGCCACGATACGTACTCGGCGCACCAGGGCGTGGAACATGACGACATGAATGTGCTGGTGATGGGCGCGCGCATTATTGGATCGGCGCTGGCATTCGAAGTGGCGCATGCGTTTGTGGGCGCGGTCTTCAACTCTTCTGAATCGCGCTACCTGCGTCGGTTCAAGAAGGTGCTGGCGATCGAAGCGAAGTACCAATGCGGGGACGGCGGGGCGAACCCAGCGTAACGCAAAGGGCATTTTCCGGGGCTCGTCATTTGCGGGGAGGTCCGGCGAATGAGCTGCTCCCTGGACGTACCTCAGAAATTCATCCGGGCAAAGAATTACTGTAGCAAAGCGTTCAGGCCACACTGAAAGGCGCCGATGTTCCCCTTCGACGTGATCCTCTTTGACGTGGGCGGAGTCCTGCTGACCAACGGCTGGGACACGAACGAGCGCGCGCTCGCCGTCGAACGCTTTCACCTGGATGCGGCGGCATTTGAGGCCAGGCATCAAGCCGCGTACCCTGCCTGGGAACGGGGTGAATCATCCGTGAAGGACTACCTGGACGCGACGGTGTTCAGCGAGCCGCGGACTTTTTCGCAGGATGAGTTCTTTGCGTTCATGCTGTCGATGTCGAGGGTGCTGCCGAATGGCGCCCTGGGAACCTTGGAAGAGCTTGCGGCATCCAACAATTGCAGTTTGGGGAAGTGCCTGCTGGGCGCACTGAACAATGAAGCGCGCGAGACCAACGAGTACAGGTTCAGGACATTCGGGCTGCGCAAGCGATTCAACGTGTCGCTAAGCTCCTGTTACCTTGGGCTGCGCAAGCCTGACCCGGCGATTTACCAACGAGCGCTGGACATCCTGGGCCGGCCGGCGGATCGGATCCTGTTCATCGACGACCGGGAAGAGAACGTGGCCGGTGCCGCGCGAGCGGGAATGAAGGCGGCCAAGTTTGAAGGCGCAGACAGTTTGCGCAGGGAGTTGGCAGGTCTGGGCGTTTTATAGCAGAGGCTTTCTGGAGGGGTTTATGCAACTTGGAATGATCGGCCTGGGCAAGATGGGCGGCAACATGGCGGAGCGGCTGAAGCTGGGCGGCCACCAGGTGGTGGGCTTCGACTTTAATGCCGACGCAGTAGCGCGACTGACGGCCGCGGGCAATGTGGGCGTGTCGACGCTGGAGGAGCTGACCGGAAAACTGAAGGGGCGGAAGGCGATCTGGATCATGGTTCCGCAAGGCGACCCAGTGGACGAGACAATCGCAAAGCTGGAGCCGCTGCTGAATTCCGGAGACATTCTGATTGATGGGGGCAACTCGTATTACAAGGATTCCATGCGCCGGCACAAGGAAGTTGTGGCGAAGGGACTTGCGTTTGTGGATGTTGGCACCTCGGGTGGTGTGTGGGGACTGAAGGAGGGTTACAGCATGATGATCGGGGGCGAGAAAGAGCCTGTCGAATACCTGCGGCCCATCTTCGAAACACTGGCTCCGGCGACTGACAAGGGTTGGGGACACGTGGGACCCGGCGGCGCGGGACACTTTGTGAAGATGGTTCATAACGGCATCGAGTACGGGATGATGCAGGCGTATGCAGAAGGATTTACGGTGCTGGAGAAGAAAGAAGAGCTGAAGCTGAATCTGCCGCAGATTGCCGAGATCTGGCGCTACGGCAGCGTGGTGCGCAGCTGGCTGCTGGATTTGACCGCGGACGCACTGGCAGGCAACCCCACACTGGATGGGTTGCAGGCTTACGTGGTGGATTCGGGGGAGGGCCGCTGGACAGTCTTCGAGGCAATCGACCTGAATGTTTCAGCACCTGTGATTACGGAATCGGTGATTCGCCGCATCCGTTCGCGGGAGGAGAATAACTTTACGGACCGGATGCTGGCGATCATGCGAAATGAGTTTGGCGGACATGCGGTGAAGAAGGGCTAGGGACCCAAGGCAGGGACTCAGGGACGAGAGACTAAGTGACCAGGGATTTAGAGGAGGTTTGACTGGAATGGCAACGATGCAGATGAGCGTGCGGCCCGAGGATCTATCGCAGATCCCAAAGGGGCAGGAACGGATTCCCGAGCCGGGGATTCTGGTGATTTTTGGCGCCTCGGGCGATCTGACCAAGCGCAAGTTGCTTCCGGCGCTGTTTCACCTGCGGCAGGCCAATCTGTTGCCGAAGCAGTTTGCGATTGTGGGTGTGGCGCGCCGTCCGCTGGGCGATGAATTCGTCGCGGATATGCGGGCGGGGGTGGTGGAATTTGGCGGCGCCGATGCGAGCGATCCGCAACTGGACGAATTTGCGAAGCACATCAGCTATTTTGCGCTGAACTTCGACGATCCCAAGGATTATGCGGGACTGAAGGCAGAACTGGACCGGATCGACAAGGAAAAAGGCATTGGTGGCAGCCGGCTGTTTTATCTGGCGACGGCGCCAGAGTTTTTTGCCGGTATCGTTGAGAACCTTGGAGCACAAGGCATGGCGCAGCCGGAAAAGGGCTTGACGGCGGTGGTGATCGAAAAGCCGTTCGGCCATGATCTTGATTCGGCGCGGGAGTTGAACCAGCAGGTGAATGCGGTGTTCCACGAGAGCCAGGTCTTCCGCATCGACCACTACCTTGGCAAGGAGACGGTGCAGAACCTGTTGGTGTTTCGCTTTGCCAACGGGATATTCGAGCCGATCTGGAACAGGAATTATATCGATCACGTGCAGATTGCGGTGGCCGAGACACTCGGTGTGGAGGGGCGCGGACCGTTCTACGAGAAGGCGGGAGCGCTGCGGGACGTGGTGCAGAACCACATGATGGAGTTGTTGAGCCTGGTGGCGTTGGAACCGCCATCGAGCTTTGAGTCCGAGAGTGTGCGGCGTGAAAAACTGAAGGTGTGGAGGGCGATTCCGTCGGTGCCGATTCTGCATACGGTGCGCGGGCAGTATGGGCCGGGCATTGTGGATGGGCAGCACGTGGTGGGCTATCGCGACGAAGACCGCGTGAATCCCGAATCGGGCACTGAAACCTACGCGGCAATGCGGCTGGAGATTGAAAACTGGCGATGGGCAGGGGTGCCGTTTTATTTGCGAGCAGGGAAGCGCATGAAGAAGCGGGCGACGGAGATCAACATCCAATTCAAGCAGCCCCCGCTTTTAATCTTCAATCGGTTGCAAAGCAACGGGCCTTGCCAGGAAATCCAGCCCAACCTGTTGACGATTCGCATCCAGCCGGACGAAGGAATTGCACTGCGCTTCGGAGCCAAGGTGCCAACCACCCCGGAGATGTCGGTTTGCCCGGTGAACATGGATTTTGACTACGAGGCAGCTTTTGGCAAGTCGAGCGCGAACGGGTATGAACGGCTGCTGCTGGACGCCATGCTTGGCGACCAGACGCTGTTTGCGCATCGCGACGGCGTGGAGACGACGTGGGCGTTATTTACGCCTATTTTAGAGGCATGGGCGTCGAAAAAGCCCGAGGTATTTCCCAACTATTTTGCAGGGAGCTGGGGGCCAGAGTGCGCCGACCATCTATTGGAAGGCGATGGACACGCGTGGAAGAACGACATTGGGCGGAAGGCGTAAAGGAAGCGGAGCTGGCTTTGTTAGCCGTGCTATGCGCGTGTCTGCGGAGCCAGTCGGCCTTTGCGCCCAAGCAAAACTCCCGCTGGCTTTTCTAATCCCGCTTTCTCCCCATGCCCTTGTCCATGGCTTCGTTGGCCAGGCGGTCGGCCTCCTTGTTACCGCCGCGGAGGGTATGGCGCATCTCGAAGCCATCGAGGCTTTTCGCCAGGTGCCTGGCCCGCTGCCATAACGGGAGCAAAGCGGGGCTTTTCACTTTGTAGAGTCCCGTCATCTGCTTCACCATTAACTCCGAATCCGAGATGACGCGGAGCCGTCTGGCACCGTTCGCGACTGCCCATTCCATGACCGCGAGGAGGCCGGAGTACTCGGCGTAGTTGTTGGTCTGCAGGCCCAGGAAGCGGCTGAGGTGGGCAACGACAGCGCCCCTGGCGTCTTCGATCACAGCGCCGTAGCCGGAAGGGCCGGGGTTGCCACGGGAGCCGCCGTCGCAATGGGCTGTGAACCACTCACCTGGCGATTCAGGGGGAACTGAGGTTTCAAAGAGATTTCCAGTCATCGAAATCCAGTGTAGCCGGGCGAAGTGGGAGGGGGCACAGGCGGTTTTCGGGGCAGATTGCCGAAGACGCGGATGTGCGGGGAATTGGGTTACCAAACGAGAAATCTCCCGTCTACTCGGGTATAGACACTTTCTACGGTGCTTTCCGGAAGGCCGTAGGGACGATGGGCGGCCACACCGAGGATGTTTCCTGGGGAGAGATTCAGGGTGCGGCGTTGGTGGAGCGGGATTGGTGCAGCTGAGCGCCGCCTTTTGAAAAGAGATGCCTCCGGAACGGAGATTTCGATGGCGACAGACGGTGTGAGCTACCCGGTTTCTCCGGTTGGAGTTTCGCCAGCTTTGGGCTGGCCGACCGCGCGAAGGATACAATCCTCAGCAGGTATGGCTGCGACGAGGGCGATGGGCGGGGCGGGACGGGACCAGGAGCGCCAGCAGGCTCGTGCCGAAGAAATGGAACTGATCCGGGAGGCGCAAGGGGGATCGCGAGCAGCGTTCGACACCCTGGTGCGGCAGTACGAGCATCAGGTATTGCGTCTGGCCCTGCACCTGACGGGCAGCGAGCACGATGCCGAGGACATTTACCAGGAGGCTTTTCTGAAGGCCTTCCGGTACATCGGGAACTTTCGGTTCGAATGCTCCTTTTACACCTGGATTTACCGGATCGTGACCAACCTGTGCCTGGATCAGCTAAGGCGCAGAAAGACGCGGCGAGAGGACCACGCCGTGGTGGTAGACCACTCCGGGGAAGAGATCGACCTGCTGGCTTCAGTCTCAGACAACCGGTCTTTTTCGAATCCAGCCAAAGAGCTGGACCGAAAGCAGTTGGGCGAGAAGATTCAAGCGGCACTGGTGAAGCTGACGCCGCGGGAGCGGATGGTGTTTGAGCTGAAGCACTACCAGGGGCTGCGGCTGAGGACCATTGGGGAGATGCTGAACACGACGGAAGAGACGGCAAAGAACACGCTGTTCAGGGCAACAAAGAAACTGAGAGCGCAGTTGGCTGAATTGAGATAGCCGCAACGCGGGGCAGAAATCTGTATTTAATTTGTGGCACTTTTGGGGGTTGGAAGGACGTAGGTTATGAATTGCGAACTTGCACATGAGCGGATAGTGACGGCGGCGTATGGCGAGCTGGCGGACGACCATTTGCACGAGCTGGAGCGTCACTTGGGCGACTGCGCGGGCTGCCGCAAGGAGCGGGAACAACTGCTGGCGCTGAAGGTACTGGCCGATGCACTCCCTGTGAAAGAACCGGGGCCTAACCTGGTGGCGCGCAGCCGTCTTCGGTTGGACGAGGCTCTTGACGCGCTGCCGCCGATGCACTGGTATGAACGGGTTGCGCAGCGGATGATGAACAGCGTCGCCGGTTTGCAGGCTGCGCCGGTAGCAGCCTGTCTATTGCTGCTGGCGGGATTGGGAGCGGGCAGCTTGGGCGGATATGAGTTTGCGCAAAATCGGGCCGCTCACGCGGCTGCTAAAGCGTCTGCGATTGCAATGGCCGGCCCAACAACCCAGCCGGCGGCGCAGCCGGAGATTGCCAATGTTGCCAGCATTTCAGGGATTGTGAGGCGGCCGGGGACCGAGATGGTGGAGGTTCGCTACAACCAGCTTGTGTCCGGGAAGATCGATGGGTCGTTGGACGATCCCGCGATCAGGCAACTACTGATGATGGCGACGGAGAATTCGACGTCGGCGGGCGTACGGGACGACTCAGTGGGGTTGCTGGCCGCAGAGTGCCGGGCTGGCCACAGTTGCCAGGCAGCAGGGATCCGCGACGCGCTGATGGTGGCATTGCGCTACGACAAGAATGCGGGCGTGCGCGAGAAAGCGCTGGAAGGCCTGGAGCCTTATGTAGCCGAGGATGTGCGCGTGCGCAACGCGGTGCTTGAGGCGCTGCTGAACGACAACGACCCGCGCATTCGCACCGAGTCCATCAACATCCTGGAGCCGGTGGAAGCCGATACCAGCGTGCGGCAGGTGCTTTATTCGGTCTCCACTTCGGACGATAATCCCCAGATCCGGAATGTATCCCGCGAGGTTTTGAGCCGGGTTCCGGAGATTCAGTAAAAGAGTCTTAACTTTCCGCAGCTGCGCCGATAGAAAACAGAGCGCGGAGCCGGGAACAGAGAATCAAATGCCGGAGTAGAAGAGATGAAATGCATTTTGAGGCCGTATCGGAATCTGGGTTTTGGCATGATGCTGATTGCGGGGTTGGCGATGACGCCCCGCGAAGCCCGCGCGCAGGCAAACGATCTTGGGCAACTGATGGAGGACTCCGGCCAAATGCTGCTTTCCAGCTCACAGGGATACCTGGGCGTGGATCTTGCGGACGTGGACACGGATAAGGCGCAATCACTGAAGCTGAAAGAGGTGCGCGGCGCGGTGATTACGCTGATCGATCACGATGCGCCGGCGGGGCAGATCGGGCTTAAGGTAAACGACGTTGTGCTGCAATTGAACGGGCAGAACGTTGAGGGCGCCGAGCAGTTGAGGAAGATGCTGAAAGAGATTCCTCCGGGCCGGAAAGTGAGCATCGAGATCAGCCGCGACGGCAATGTCCAGACAATGGCGGTTGAACTGGCAGACCGCAAAGTGCTGGGACACGACGTTTGGAACAAGATTGGAGACGGTGGAGACGTGCTTACTCCACCTCCGTCGATGGGCATTCTTGCCGGAGGCGGCGGTGGCGATGCGCCGATGCCGGGAGGGTTCCACATGCCCTTCTTCGGCAGCAGCCTGAACGTGGGGGCACTGGTTGAGCCGCTAACCTCGCAAATGGCTGAATACATGGGCGTTGAGAGTGGCCTCATGGTCAAGCAGGTGGCGCGTAAAAGCGAGGCATCCCTGGCCGGACTGAAGGCCTTCGACGTAATTCTGAAGGTGGGCTCGGAGCCGGTGGCGAATCTTGCCGGATGGGACCGCGCGCTGCGGGCGAACGAGGGACGGCCCGTGCAGGTGACCATTCTTCGTGACAGGAAACAGCAGATACTGACGCTGCAGGTGGACTCAAAACACCACCAGGGCTCGCTGGAGAAGAAGGGCATGGCGCCAGCCAGCGCACTCACAGTCGCAAATGAACCTCTAAGTTGAATGGAAGGCCGCTTCGTCCGGGGAACCGTTAATTGTCTTTGCGATAGAGCAAGTCGCGCATGGCACGGCGGCGCGCTTCATTGACCTCGCCAGCGGCTTTGGGGTCAAGAGGAGCAAGGCCGGGTGCGGCTGAGTCTGCTGTCTCGGGCTCGCTGCAGGCGGGACAACGGTTGGCGAAGCCGGGCTTGCCCGGCTTCAGTTCGAACTCCTCAGAGCAGACGACGCAGATTTTTATTGGAAACGGCATTGTAAATTTTCCAGAGATATCATAACGCCGAATTTCCGGAGCGATTGTTGTATTCTGCACTGCTCCATTTAAAGATATTCGAATCAATATTTTCGCCCATGGCTTTGTATCCGGCGTCGCTGGGGTGAACGTGGTCTCCGGAGTCATAAAGCGGATTGAAGCGAGTGGGGTTCTGGGGAGCCCCGGTGATCCTGTCGAAGTCGATGACCGCGTCGAATACGCCACTCGAACGGATCGAGTTGTTGACGTCCTGGCGGACCTGCTCGCCCTTGTCGGAGTGGTAACCGGCGTCCCGATAGGGAGTTAGCGTGGCGCCGAAGACCTTCACGCCGTGTTCATGGGCAGAGTCGGCGATCTGCTTGAGCCCCTGCTTAAGTTGCAACTGGGCACTGACTTCGTCTTCGGGGCTGGCGGGCACCGTATGCGCAAGGCAACCGATGTCGTTAATGCTCTCGAGCACGATCACATTGCAGACGCCATTCCGCACTTAGTCGGCCTTCTTCTCGATGATCCGCTTGGCGATTGAAGAACCCCAGGCCACGCAGCCCTTCACCATCTCCTCCGTTTCAAGAGCCGGAACACCCGGTTGAAGGTGTCGTGCGACGGAATGGCGAATGGAAGCGCCAAAAAACGTCTGCAACCGCTCCTGTTTGCCCCCGCCCTATTCGGAAATGCTGTTCCAGCTCTCGGTCAGGCTCGACACTGCCGCGATGTCGATCGGAAGAGTCTCCTCCAGTAAGCTTTTCCGTGCTGCTCGACCCGCGGATCCCGTATCTCAGCAAAATGCTTCAGGGGATTGTCCAACTCCCCTTCTTGCCCATTTGCATCACCATGCACATAGCAATCTCTGTCGACGTTCACAGGCGTCGGCCCTGTGGAGCACTGCTTCGACCTTGGCGCCGCCGCCAGATTGGCTGTATACTGAAGATTCGGTAAGCCCAGGAGAGGCGGTGCGTACTGTCTCCCGATGAGTTCCGGCGGCCGCAACGTATTCAAGGATTTGGAGTTGAAAGATGGCACAGGTATGCGATATTTGCGGCAAAGGTCCGCAGTTCGGTAATAACATTTCTCACGCGCACAACGTAACCAGGCGGCGGTGGAACGTGAATTTGCAGGCTGTGAAGGCACTGGTAAACGGAGCCCCGAAGCGCCTGCGCGTTTGCGCCAGTTGCATCAAGAGCGGCAAGATCGCGAAGGCATAAGCGGGCCCCCGCAGCAGCGTCTGAAACTGAACCAAAATACAGGGATCGACGACCCAAGGATAGGCGAAAAACCCCGTCCCGCCCGGACGGGGTTTTGTTGTGTCTGCTTTAGCGGTTTCAGGATTGCTGTACCCAGAGGCATTGCACTCAAGTCGACCCGACCCCAAGGAGGGGCGACCTGGTACGAAGCACAATAGGGCATACCTATCCTGAAACCGCTCTGAAAGCCCCGCCCTATTGAGTGCGTCTTTACGGCTCCTGCCTGGCAAAGGTGAGCGAGGCGGAGTTGATGCAATAGCGTAGGCCTGTGGGCCGCGGCCCATCAGGGAAGAGGTGGCCGAGATGGCCTCCGCATCGGGCACAAGTGACCTCAACGCGGCGCATCCCGAAGCTATTGTCCTCGTGTTCCTCGACGACTTTCGAGTTGGCTGGAATCATGAAACTTGGCCAGCCGCAGCCGGAATCGAATTTGGCTCCGCTCATGAACAGGAGGGCGCCACATCCGGCACAGTGGTAATTGCCGGTGTCGTGATTCTGGGTGAGGGCACCGGTGAAGGGCCGTTCGGTGGCTTTCTCACGCAAAATCCGATACTGCTCCGGGGTGAGGAGAGCGCGCCACTCGGCCTCGCTACGCTCAATCTTCTCCGACGTTTCACTCATGGATGACCCCCGCAGCGACTTGAAGAACGCTTGCTGATGAGATGCTTTTCCGGCAGACCAGTTGCTTCGGAAAGAGGGGAAAATGCGTTAGATCTCGGCGATCAGTTCGATCTCGATGAGTACATTCCGGGGCAACCGGGAGACTTCGACCGTGGTCCTGGCCGGCGGCGCTCCGTCCTTGCCGATGTAGGAACCGTATACCTCGTTCATGGCTGCAAAGTCGTTGAAATCTTTGAGGAAGACGGTGGTCTTGACTACGCGGTCAAGACTGCTGCCCGCGGCATCGAGGACGGCTTTCAGATTTTCGAGCACACGGGCCGTCTGTTCGACGATGCCGCTGGCGACGACTTGCTGGGTGAGCGGATCGAGGGGAATCTGCCCGGCGGTGAAGATAAGGTTCCCGGAGCGGATGGCCTGGGAATAGGGCCCGATGGCCGCAGGAGCTGCGTCGGTTGCTATCACCGTTTTGTTCATGCCTTGATTGTAATGGGAGGACGACAAGGGGTGATCAGACTGGCGAGCCGTAACTCCGGTCAGCTCGCCAATATCCTGGCGGGGTTTTCGTGCAATCCCCCAGCTACCATGTTGCCGATTTACAGAAGCGAAGTGTGGCGCACTCATCAACCCCACCAAGGAAGCCCGGGCGATGAAGGTTCATCGCTGGAAGTCCGGGTTGAGGAGGACGCCACATGATCGATCGGCGCGACCCGAGGGCAACTGGGGAACGTGGGTTACTGCCAAACAGCGAGCAGGCCACCGGAGAAGTACATGGCGATGAGCCAGTAGAGGGCGTTGATGCCGAAGAGCTTGAAGGGCTGCTTCTCAGAGATGTGCTGAGCAAACATGGGCGGGGCAACAAAGCCGAGTCCGCATACCGCTCCAACGAGGGATCCCCGAGCAAAAGTCGTCCAGCCGGTGAGGACGACGATCTTTACCAGCGCAAAAGACAGGATGAGGTTGGCAACGAAGATGAGAGCCATTACACCACCCGCGTTCGCCGACTTTTGGTTTCCCCGCTGGTCCATCAGCTCCAGCCAAGCCTTCTTGAATAAAACACCGTACCAGAGCCACCCCAGTACCCACTGAATAATGGCCGCAACGAGAACGGCCAAAATGTTGACGTGAAGAAAATACATCGAAGAGTCCTCCGCGTTGGATTGAAAGTCCGGCTACTTTTACCTGGCAACCCAGTGAAATGAATAGGTTCACCGGCCAAGCTGTAAGGAGTCGCGCCACCACTCTGAAGGAGTGGGAGAGCAAAGTCAAGGCAATTGGCAGGTGCAGGCTCAGAATTGACAACACGCAAGAGAGGGAGGGTGAGGTCTTTTGACGCCTCAATGCCGCTTCAGCGATTCCAGTTCGTCGAGGGTCCGAGGCCAGTCGGAGCCGAGCAGGCGGGAGAGGCTTCGGTCGGCGAGGACCTTTCCGCCTGTCTGGCAGCGAGCGCAGTAGTTGGTCTCGTTATCGGCATAGCGGATGCGCTGGACCTTTTGGCCGCATCGAGGACAGGGTTGGTTGAATCGGCCATGGACAGCCATTTCAGGGCGGAAGGCGGTAACCCGCTCAGGGAAGCTCATTTCGGCTTCGGCCTTGAGCCGCCGCACCCAGAGAGTGAGGGTGGAACGCGTAGCCGAGAAGAGACGGTCCCACTCCTCAGGCTCGAGCTTTTTGGTAAGAGCAATGGGTGAAAGTTGTGCCTGATGCAGAATTTCGTCGGAGTAGGCATTGCCGATGCCACTGAGCATGCGCGGATCAGTGAGGGCGCGCTTGAGGGTTCGATTCTCGGCGGTGAGCGCGGAGCGAAAGCCGTGAAGATCGGTGGAGAAGACTTCGATGCCGCCGGGGTCGATCACCTGAAGAGCGTCCTCGCCACGCAGGAGGTGAAGAGAGGCTCGACGCTTGCTACCCGCCTCCGTGAGTACGAGAGAGCCGGAGGGGAAATCGAAGGCGGCAAGAGACTGGCGGCCAGCGAGTTTTGCGTTTGGAGGACGCCAATGGAGTCGGCCGGCGATCATGAGATGAATGACGAGCCAGAGATCACCGTCGATGCCGATGGCGATGCGCTTGCCGATGCGGCGGAGGTCACAGACCTTGCGAGCTTCGACGTCTGCGAGCGGAGGATCCGCGGTGCGAAGCAGGAAGGGGCTGGCGATGCGGATGCGTTCGACCGGCTGGGCGAGAATGCGAGGCTCAAGAGCTGCGATGTAAGCGGCGATGTCGGGGAGTTCCGGCATGAATATCAGTGTGCAGCCTGCGTGGATCGCGGCGCAACACGGTTTTCAGCGCGCAAATCAGGGAAGAATGGTGTTGTCGATGAGACGGGTGGAACCGACCCAGGCGGCGATCGCAAAGAGAGTGCCGGGAGTTGCGCTTTCGACCGGGCGCAGGGTGGCGGAATCGACGAGATCGACGTAGTCGATGCGGATGCCGGGGACGGGGGCGATGATTTTGCGGGCGGCGTCGATGAGAATGCCGGAATTTCGCTGGCCTCCGGATGCAAGAGATTCCACAAGACGGATGGCCCGATGGAGGGAAAGCGCGCGGGCGCGCTCGGCCTGCGAGAGAAATGCGTTGCGGGAACTGAGAGCAAGCCCATCGAGATCGCGGACGATGGGGCAGACGACAATTTTGACGGGGAGGAGCAGATCGGCAACCATGCGGCGAATGACGGCAGCCTGAGCCGCATCCTTTTGGCCGAAAAAAGCTTCATTGGGTTCGGCGGCGATGAGCAACTTGGTGACGACCGTAGCGACGCCGCGAAAATGGCCGGGGCGGGAGACACCGTCAAGACGGTTTCCGAGGTCTTCGACTTCGACAAATGTGGTGCCGCCGGGAGGGTACATTTCTTCGACAGATGGGGCAAAGACGATGCCGGCACCGTGAGTTTGAGCGAAGGCGCAGTCAGCATCCAAGGTGCGTGGGTAGCGGGAGAGGTCCTCGCCGGAACCGAACTGGGTGGGGTTGACGAAAATGCTGACGGCGACGTGGCTGCAGGTTGCGCGCGCGGCACGGATGAGCGAAGCGTGGCCGGCATGGAGCGCACCCATGGTGGGCACGAGTCCGACCGTGTTGCCGGGGAGGCTTCGAAGAGACCGGGACCACTCACGCAGTTCGGTGGCGGTATGAAGGATTTCCATCAGGCTTTGCGCAGTTCGCCCACTTTGAGGAGGGTTTCCGGATGAGTTTCAAGGGACTTGAGCGCCGCCTCGGGGAGGTGATAGCTCTCCTGATCGGAGGGGAAAGCGTGGTGTTCCACATCTTCGCGATAGTGCTCGATCGCGGAGCGAATAAGCGCGCCGGCATCGGCATAGCGGCGCACGAATTTGGGCGGGGGGTTAAAGGTGAGGTTGACGAGGTCGTGGAAGACGAGGATTTGACCGTCGCATCCGGGGCCGGCGCCGATACCAATGGTGGGAATGTTCAGGTCGGCGGTGATTTCGGCGGCCACTTCGCGAGGAACACCTTCGAGGACCAGTGCGCCTGCGCCTGCACGCGCCAGGGCAAGAGCGTCTGCCCGGATCTGGCGCACGGAGTCGGCAGTTCGGGCCTGAACATGAAAGCCGCCCATGCGGTGTAGACTCTGGGGCGTAAGACCGAGGTGCCCAACGACAGGAATTTCCGCGTCGGTGAGGGCGCGGACCAACTCCGTGCGCGGACCTTCAATCTTGACCGCTTCGGCACCGGCTTCCTTGACGAAACGGATAGCGTTGGCGATGCCTTCGGCGACGGTGGAGTGATAGCTGCCAAAGGGCATGTCTGCGACGACGAGCGCGCGGCGAACGGCGCGGCGAACGGCGCGGACGTGGTGGAGCATCTCGTCCATGGTAACGGCGAGCGTATTTTCATGACCGAGAACGACCATGGCGAGCGAATCGCCGACGAGGAGCAGGTCAATGCCGGCCTCGTCGACGAGACGGGCGCTGGAGTAGTCGTAGGCGGTGAGGGCAGAGATGGGCTTGCCCTGGCGCTTCATCTGGCTGAGCGCGGGCATGGTGACTTTTGTGAGGGGGTTGGCAAGAGGCGAGGAATTCGCTCCGCCGGGGAAGCTAGTGATGGACATGCGCGTCTCCAGTGCTGCTCCGAGAGGTCAGGATGCAGCCCGAACAAGACAAGTATACGCCGGTTGGGGTCCAGGCTGGTGCGTCACGCTGAACCGAAGGGCGTTTGGCAACAGGACAGTTGCGATTGAGGGGTACTGCGCCGCACACTGGTACACAGAATGGTTCTTGCTCTCTCGACTGGAATTTACGCGGGGATGGGCGTTGCCGGAGCGATGGGACTCGCAGCGGGCGGCTGTGCTTACGCGGCAATGTGGCCTGGATCAAGGATTTTTGGAACGGCGCTGGTAGCGCCGGCGCGGCCTGGAGAGCTGGCGTTGACTTTTGACGACGGGCCCAGTGCAGATTGGACTCCCCGTCTGCTGGACGTTCTGGGCAGAAACGATGTGCGGGCTACCTTTTTTGTGCTGGGCGGACGCGCGCAGGCAGCGCCGCGGTTGGTGAGGCAGATGAAGGCGGAGGGACATCTGATTGGGAACCACTCCTGGAGCCATCCAAATATGGCGCTAGCGCCCGCGAGGCGGGTACGCCAAGAACTGGCGCGGACGAACGATGTGCTGGAGCAGATTCTGGGCGAGCGGATTGAGTTTTTTCGTCCGCCCTTTGGGGCGCGGCGGCCGGCAGTGTTCGACATTGCGCGCGAACTGGGTCTAAGGCCGGTGCTGTGGAATGCGATGACGTCGGATTGGAAGACGAGGTCGGCAGAGAGGATTGCGGCGGAGTTGACGGCAAAGATCGACGGCCTTGGGCGCAGCGGTCGAGCGGCGAACATTGTTTTGCACGACGGGGGTCACCAGGATGCGGGGGCCAATCGCGAGGCTTCGGTGGATGCTGCTGGGAGGCTGGCTGCGCGGTATAAGGAAACGCACAAGTTTGTCACGCTGGATGGATGGAGGGGCTGAACCCGTGAGCCTATGAGTTTTCGTGGGTGGGTTTGGGGCCGATTTTCAGCTATTTGCCGACCTGAATGCCTGACGTGCAGCTTTGATGGTGGCGGTTACCTCGACTTGACCGTGGGCGGCGCCGAGGAAGGCGGCCTCAAACTGGGAGGGTGGAAGCCAGATGCCCTGGTCGAGCATGGCGCTGTGGAAGCGGGCAAAGACTGCAGTATTGGATTTCGCGGCCTGATCGTAGTTGGTGACGGGGTCCGCAGTAAAGAACCAGGTGCCCATGGAGCCTATGCGGTTGAGGGTGAGGGCAACGCCGGCGGCAGCAGCTTCGGCGGCAACGCCTTCGAAGACGGCTTTGGAAGTGGCTTCGAGTTGCGGGTAGATTTGGGCGGCATGGGCCTGCAGGTGGCTGATGGTGGCGATGCCGGCAGCCATGGCTAACGGGTTGCCGCTGAGCGTGCCCGCCTGGTAGACGGGGCCGAGGGGAGCGAGCAGGTCCATGAGGACGCGCTTGCCACCGAAGACCCCGACGGGCAGACCGCCTCCAACGATTTTGCCGAGGGTAATAAGATCGGGGTCGAGCGCGTAAAGCTCGCAGGCTCCGCCCAAAGCGACGCGAAAGCCGGTCATCACTTCATCGACGATGAGCAGTGCGCCGTGTGCAGCGGTGAGGGTTCGGAGGCCGTTGAGATAGCCGGGCGCGGGCGGAATGCAGCCGGCGTTGCCGACGATAGGCTCAATGATGACAGCAGCAATCGCGTCCCTGTGAGCGGCGAAGGCGGCACCGACGGCGCTGAGATCGTTGTAAGGCAGGGCGAGGGTGAGGTGGGCAATTTGATCAGGCACACCCGCTGAACCGGGAATGCCCAACGTCGCTACGCCAGAGCCGGCTTTGACCAGAAGACCGTCAGAGTGACCGTGATAGCAGCCCTCGAACTTGATGATAATGTTGCGGCCGGTGGCGGCGCGCGCAAGGCGAATGGCCGACATGGTGGCTTCTGTCCCGGAACTGACAAAGCGCAGCTTTTCGACGGCCGGATAACAGGCGACGATGCGTTCGGCGAGATCGCCTTCGGCCGCGGTGGAGGCGCCGAAGCTGGCGGAACTGGATGCGGCGCGTTGAATGGCTTCAACGACCGGTGGAAAGGCATGACCGAGGATCATGGGACCCCATGATCCGAAGTAGTCGATATAGCGGTTGCCGTCGACGTCAGTAAGATAGGCGCCGGCTGCGGATTGAATGAATGGCGGCAGGCCGCCGACCGCACGAAAGGCCCGCACTGGTGAGTTAACGCCGCCCGGGAAGAGGCGCTCGGCGCGTTGCTGAAGGACATGGGAACGGGTGTGGTTAGGCGGCGGGAGTTTGGCGGACATGTTGGAATCAGTATAGAAGGCGCGTGAAGCGGAGGGCCGAAACTGCCGAGGGGGAATCGACGGCCGTTGGCCGATGGCTCTATACAGATGAGTTGAATGAACGAGGGTGAGTGGAAGAATCTTTCGAAATCGAGGGCCAAATGATCGAGGGCCGATTGCTGGTGGTTTTCGACGGGCTCTGCCGCTTCTGCAACGCGTCGGTTCGATGGTTGATACGGCGCGACCGGCGGGACAGGCTGCGATTTGTTGCCTTTGAGTCAGAGAAGGCTGCCGGCGTGCTGAAACGGCATGGAGTGGAAAGGCGGAATGCCACAGGCGTTTCGGGAACCATCCTGGTGGTGCGCGATTTTGAAGGGTCAGGAGAGGATTTGCTGGCGCGATCGGATGCGGTGGTGGCGCTGTTGCGGGAGTTGCCGCGGCCGTGGCCAGGAGTTGGGATGGTGCTAAGGTGGATTCCGCGACCGCTGCGGGACTCGGGATACGAGCTGGTTGCGCGCTGGCGCTACAGAATCCGGTGGAGGCTGGAGAGCTGTCCGGTGCCCACGGCGGACGAACGGGAGCGGTTTCTATAGAGCCTTCGACTTTTTGGCTGCGGCGGATGCGGCGATGGCGGCGCCAGCGATTTCAAGAACGATGGCGAGGCCGAAGAGGAAGCCGCGGGCAAAGTCGTTCCAATCCGTTCCGATGTGAGAGACCGAAGGCGAAAAAGTAGGCCAGGCAAGGGCGATCAGAATCAGCGACAGTCCAACCACGATCAATACCATGGCAACCGGGGCGGCTTTCGCGGGTGCATTGTGCAGGATGCGGAGAATCATTGGTGGACCACTCTTCCTTGAACCGGATGATACCGCGATTTTGATGAGAATTTGCTGGATTCAGGCCTGGCTACCGGGGCAATCGCCGGCGACGCGGGGACGGGCGAAGCGGAGCGCGCCGAGGTTGAAACTGACGGCGAGACCGAAACAAATCCCTCGGACGAATTCGTATAGGGCGGCATGTTGTTGGAAAAAATTGCCGCAGAAGAGGGTCAACGTGAGACCGCACACGAGAAAGACGTTGCCGATGCGGAGGACGGTACGGGCTTTGGGAGTGAGGTTGCTTCTCTCGAGGCACATGGCTGAACCTCCTTTTCAGTTTCAGTCTTTGAAGCGGTACCAGATCATCAAGGACAGTTTGGCGGTGACCATGGCGATGGCAACGGCCAGGAGGTCCCAGCTAATGATGTGGTCGTGAAAGATGCGGTACTCGAAGAGCAAGAGGGCGACGAGGCCGCCAACGATTCCGGCCATGCTGGTGGAGCGGCGGCGGTGCTCGAGGAAGCGTTCGTCGACGAACTTACCGAATAAGGGGATTCTGCTGAGGATCGGGTGAGTCATTTTTCGCTCTCCAGTTTGAAGATCAGATCAGTTGGGCAGTCGAAGATGCTGGAGAAGGTGAGGGCCAACTCAAGCGAGGGGACATAACGGTTGCGTTCGATAGAGTTAATGCTCTGGCGGGAGACCTGGACAGCCCGGGCGAGCTGTTCCTGTGTCCAACCGCGGGCAATGCGGAGCTCCTTGACCCGATTTGAGACTGAAGGCGTCATGTAAAGCCGACTTTCCAGTTCAGAGTACCGGGAAGGATTGGAGATGTCAAGCTAGCTTTCCAAATTTCTTTTTGGATTTTCGTGGAGGTGGGCGGGAGGATTCCTACGAAGCGGAATTGCAGCTTTGGAATCCTGCTAGAATCGACCTTTCCGGGCAGCCTTGCGGGTTGCCATCCCATACGCAGAAAGCCTTGATTGTGCCTGAAGAATCCAAATCTAAGTCCGTGACCTATGCAGACGCCGGCGTTGACATTAGCAAAGGCGACCGCGCCAAGGAGCGCATCAAGTTTTTGGCGCAGAAGACCTTTAACCGCAACGTGCTGGGAGGGATCGGCGGATTTGGCGCGTTATTCCGCCTGGACTTGCAACGGTGGAAGAATCCGATCCTGGTGAGTTCGGCGGACGGTGTGGGGACGAAGCTGAAAATTGCCTTTGAGTTGGGGCAGCACCGGACGGTGGGGGCGGATCTGGTGAACCACTGCGTGAACGATATCGCAGTGCAGGGGGCGACACCGCTGTTTTTTCTTGATTACCTGGCTACGGGCAGGTTGGACACCGAGGTTGCGGAGAGCGTCGTGACGGGTCTGGCCGACGCATGCAGGGCCAACGGATGCGCACTGATTGGCGGCGAAACCGCACAAATGCCTGGATTTTATGCCGATGGCGAGTATGACCTGGCGGGGTTTATTGTGGGCGCCGTGGACCGCGACAAAATGGTGACCGGAGCGGGTATCAAGCCGGGCGATGTACTGATCGGGTTGCCTTCAACGGGATTGCACACGAACGGATACTCGCTGGCGCGGAAGTTGCTGTTTGAGGTGGGCGGGTATAAGCCTACGCAATATGTGACGGCGATAAAGGAAAAGGCCGGGACGGCGCTGATGAAGACACACCGCAGCTATCTGCATGTGACTCAGAAGCTGGTGGCGGCGGGGCTGACGACGGGCATGGCGCACGTCACGGGCGGAGGCATTACGGAGAATCTGCCGCGGATTTTGCCGAAGAATACGGGGGCGCAGATTGAGATTGGCTCGTGGCCGGTGCTGCCAATCTTTGAGCATCTGCGGACTTTGGGGCAGGTGTCGCAGGAAGAGATGATGCGCACGTTCAATATGGGCGTGGGATTGATTGCGGCGATTCCCGCAGCCAAGTTTACGCGGGCGAAGAATCTGCTGGACCGGGCCGAAGAGAAGTTTCACGTGATTGGGCGAGTGGTGAAGGGCGAACACCGGGTGCAATACACATGAGCGGTAGCTTGCCGCGGACCGACCGAGGGCCGTTAAGGCTGGGTATTGTGCTTTCGGGGCGGGGATCGAATTTTCTGGCGATCGCAGAGCGAATCAAGGCAGGAAGGCTGAAGGGCGCAGAGATCGCGGTTGTGGTTTCGAACGTGGCCGAGGCCGGAGGGCTGAAGGCTGCACGAGAGCTGGGCTTGGCGCACGCAGTTCTGGTTTCAAAGGGGCGCGAACGAGCCGAACACGACGCCGCAATGGTTGCCTGCCTGAAGGCGCACGACGTGGAACTGGTTTGCCTGGCCGGCTACATGCGGCTGTTGACGCAGGAGTTTCTGGCGGCATTTCCCAATCGAATTTTAAATATTCATCCGTCGCTGCTGCCGGCCTTTCCCGGGCTTGAGGCACAGGAGCAGGCGCTCGCCTACGGGGTGAAGGTGGCGGGCTGCACCGTTCACTTCGTGGATGAGGATCTGGATCATGGAACGATCGTGGTTCAGAGGGCAGTTCCGGTTTTGGAGGGCGACGACGCGCACTCGCTGGCGGAGCGGATTCTTGCCGAGGAGCATCAGGCTTATAGTCAAGCGATTGAGATGGTGGCGAGCGGGGAATATGAGATCAAAGGACGTCGGTTTGTAAGGCGGTAGTTCGACAACAGGGAGTGAGGGACTGATTGTCAAGGGATGGAAGACTCGATAATCGACCAAGTATTTGATTAGAAGACTCTTATTTCTATAGTTTGCTTTGCCGAAGATATAGCTCACCTTGCCTAACCTTAAAGGTATCCAGACAGAAGACGGATGTGCCGCGCCGGGCGAATGAGTACGCCCTCAGATGGAGGGTGCCGGGGCGCGGGACCGTGCGTGTGTGGAAAGAAGCGGCTCTCCAACTTGGATCTGACCGGAACCACGGCGGGGTGCGAAGTTGGAGAGCTGCAGGCCAACTGGCGCGCCAGAGCGAAACCTGGGTAACAGTGTCCTGACTGGCTTGGCCCAGTGTCGCTGCTCGCCGATGGCCGCCTCGACTTGAGTGCTTCGGCCTCGATTTTCATCAACCTTAGTTTTGCTGTAGCGGTGGGCGGCCCATTGCGGGCAGACGAGAGCTGCATAAATGCGGGACACGAAGGGAAGGCAATGGCGAATATCTTCTTGAATGTTGAAAAAGGGATTGAAGTGGCGGCAGAAGACGCACTGAAGTGGCTGACGGGGACGGTGAAGGCATTGCATGCGGCCCCGGCAGCGATTGCGGCGCTTGCGACACTGGCGGGGGCGCTGGAGAAGCCCCTTAGCGAGTTGGCAGGCGCGGTGGAAAACCCGCTAAACATCGCACTGGATGTGGAGACGGCGGAGGATCTGAAGGCGGCCTGGCCTGAGGTGAAGGCGTTTCTTGTGACACTGGGCGTGAAGTTCTGAAAAGAGCGGAGTTAGCGGTATTTGCGGCTGTTGCGGAGTTGTTGAGTTTCTAACAAGCAGAGGAGCTTTGAAAATGAACTTGATTTCGAATATCTGGAATCATCCGAAGACGTCGGTTGCGGGGCTGCTGATTGCGGTGATCAGCATTGCCGGCGTGCTGTCGCAGCAGGGGGTCACACTGGGCGCGGCGGGCAGCGGCACGGTGGTGACGCTGGTGAGCGCGCTTGCATCCGCGCTGTTGGGTTTGCTGGCTAAAGACCCCGACGGGGACGGTGTGCCATCGGGGAGCGGGCAGGCCAAACTCGGCGCGTGGGCGCTGATCGCTCTTCTTCTGCCCTTGCCGTTTTTGAGCGGCTGCTCAGAGACGAGCGTGGCGAAAGACATTGTGAATTGGACACCGGCGTTGCAGAGCGCGGTGGCGACGGTGGACTCGGCCGCGGCTGTGCTGGCTCCGGCGGACGCGTCGGTGTTTAGCGCTGCGACTGAGGGGTTCGACGCAGCTTCAAATCTATTGACGGCACAGGCGAAGGCCTATTTGGCCGATCCGTCGGCGGGAACACTGACGCAGTTGCAGAATCAGATTGTGACTTTTGAGCAGCAGGTGAATGCTGCGCTCCTGCAGGCAGGTCGGATTGTGAATTTGGCCAGCCAGCAACACGCACTGGCAATGATTGGGGCCGTGGGGACGGTGGTGAACTCGATTCTGGCCCTGGTGCAGTCGATTTCGAGCAGGGCGGCGGTGGCGCAGATGGCTGGCGGAGCGACAATCAAGGTCGCGACGATTCGGCCTTATCTGAATGGAGCCGACGCTGTCAGGATGGTGGCGGAGCACTATAGCGAGCCGGTTGCGTCGGCGCGGACGCAGGTGGCTCAGGCAGAACAAAATGAGATGCTGGCGGGATTCTAGCGCGCCGCCATGAGCTGCGCCGTGATGCCACGGCAAGGCGGTCAATCTTTGACGGTCGCGAAGTACTCGGCAACCTGCTGCCAGTTTTCAACGCGGACAAAGCCGGTGGCGGTGAGGTTGTGGGGTGCGGCGTAAAGCAGGCCCTTACCCTCAAAGTGGAGCAGGTTGCGCGGCTGGTCGTCGATCAGAAAGTCAGCGCGGAGGATGGATTTGTTGCCGCAGAAGACGTAGTGGGTAGGTGGAATGAACGGGAAGTGACGCTGCAGCCAGCGATACTTTGGACCAAGGGAGTTGGGAACGGCCATAGCCTGGGTCGCGATGAAGATTTCAAACCGCGCGGAGAGATCCTTGAGCACCTGCTGAGCATCGGGCATGAGGGCGAGGTCTTCAAAGAAGTCTTCGGCGTCGAGGAAGGCGCGAAGCTGCTGCTGGCGGTCGGCGGGCGCCACCTCCCACAGACCCTTGCCCACCAGGTCGCCAGGAGTGACCTCTTCTTCGAAGGTCTGATTGTAACGGCGCAGATGCTCGGCGAGCGTGTCTGCCATTACCTCATCCATATCGACGCAGATGCGCAGCACGGGGGCTCCTGAGAGAAGCAGAGGTCAGTGAACAGCGGACGATCCGATGTCTTGCTAGAAAAATGGTAGCAGGGCCAGGGTGCGATCGGTTAAGTCCAAATTACAGCTATTAATAGTCTAAGCAGACTCGGCGGTGCGGGACTTGCGGGGAGCGCGGCCAGCCCCCGGAACGGGCGCGGGTTGAGGAGCCTTGGGTGCGGGCACCATGGCCGGATCCCAGTAAAGAATGCGGCTGCAACTGTCGCAGGTGAGCAGTTGGCCTTCGCGCAGTTGGTTCCACGTCTGAGGACGAACGCCCATACGGCAACCCAAGCACTGCTGATTGTCGACACGGGCCAGGCCGGTGCCGCGGGAGGCTTGCAGGCGGTCAAAACGGTTGAGCCACTCGGGCTCAATGAGCGGACGCAGGGTTTCGCGTTCGGCGTTCATGGCGTCAAGCTGGGCAGCGAACTCCTGTTGATGCTGCGCGATGCGGGCGCGGGTCTTATCAAGAGCTGCCGAGAGGGTCTCGACCAGGAGGCGGGCCTGGGCAAGGACGCCTTCCCCAACTTCAGTGCGCTCGAGGCTGGTGAATTCCTCGTTTTCGAGCCGGTCCGCCTCCGTCTGGGCGAACTGGATCTCGTGCTCGATGGCCTGGGCCTGTTCGGGAGTTTTGACCGAATCGAGCTGGTTGCGAAAGCGCGCGGCCTTCTGGCGGTGGTCCGCGATCTCGCGCTCGAGCCGGATGCGCAGCGATTCCTCGCGGCTGAGGGCGGCGGCGCCCTCGGCGGCGGCGTGCTGGGCAGAAGCCAAGGCTGCCTCCGCCTCAGCAACCTCGGCGGGCAGGGCGCGCGTCTCGCGGGCGACGCGAGAGCGCTCCAATTCGACAGCTTGCAGCTTTACGAGGTTTTCAATAAGCTCTTGCATCGGTGCCAAGAAGGATACGGCATTAGCCTGCATATCTCACAGTCCGATTGTCGATTGGGGTGAGTCGGGCATCAGGAAATAGCTGGAAAGGCCGTCTTTTCTGTGTCATAACTACGTTATCGAGACGGGTTATGGCCGAGGAAAG